>ULUA01097524.1_pt1 | contig 13408 bp, 12 predicted proteins | sample 1958081 | NCBI WGS metagenome assembly ULUA01 (sample SAMEA4835748, study PRJEB28245) | human gut metagenome | biome: gut microbiome; material: fecal sample | place: Denmark | collected 2008
CGTTGGTTTGTGTATAGTGAAATAGTCCAATAAGACAAATTACAAACTTTAATTGCAATTAAAGATAAGGAATTGAAACTTATGAAGAAAAAACTTTTATTTACAACGGCTTTAGTGGCTCTGATCAGTGCTTCTAATATCTACGCAGCAGATTTGACTATACAAGCGGGTGATGATATTTCCAATCCTGCAACTGGACAACAAGACCCAGGCGACAAGACAGCATATAATTATGATTCAATCAGTATGACAGGGGGCAAACTTACCTTAGAAGATTTTAAGATAAGAAGTAATAGCGATGCCTCCATTACTGGCGGTGAAATTAATATTTCTGGTGAGGGCGGTCTTAGAGCCCATAATGGAAACTTAAATATCAGCGGTGGAACGATTAATGCTTCAGCAACCGAAATCCATGGCGGAATAACTAATGTTTCTGGTAATGCAATAATCAATGTCAATGATTATGCCGAATTTGCTGGGGATTCCGAGCTGAATATGTCTGGAGGACAACTAAATTTATCAAAGGGAATTACGATTGTTTCGTTGCCAGATCAACAGACTGGAGGAGATGCTTTATTCAATATGACCGGCGGTGAAATTAATATGAGCCAGTCTTATTTAGGGAGCTCAAGAATTGAGGGAACTTCCATAACTGAAAGGCAAGCTGGGACCAGTAAGCTTTTGGGTGGTACGATTAATGTCAAGGATGGTAAAAATATTTTCCTAATGGATAATCCAGAAGTTAATAACACAATAAATATAAATGAAGGAGCTGAGCTAGATGTTTATGATCACTATATAGATGCACGGACAGGGAAAATTGAAGATATAATTTTTGCTGGTAAAAGCACTCTTAACCTGAGTGAAAAGGCGGAAATAAATATATCCGGTAAGCTTGTTTCTGACGTTTCAGGTAACGGTAATTTAAATGTTAAGTCCTCTAGTGCGTTGGTTGACGGTGATGTTGAAGGCTCTAACCTGACTTTTGAAGCCGACCATGCTTTAAGCAAACTCGTTTCCGGCACAATCGGCGATTTGGCTTCTTTGAATGTCAACAAAGGCACTTTGACTTATGACAAACAGACCGGTAAAATCGGCAATCTGAATGTCGCCGGCGGTTTGGATATCGGCACAAATACCGTAAATGCCACGAATGTTGATTTCAAAGATAATTCCAATCTGGCTTTGCGCGTGGCGGCTGCTGACAATTACGGTAAAATCAATGCCGATAACATCACAATCGGTAAAGATACGACCATGAAAGTAACGCTTGATAATGGCGTGGTCGGCAATGGCGAAAACACGGATTTGAAGTTTTTGAACGGTAAGGTAACCGGAAGTTTCACGAATAAAATTGCCGAGAACAGCCGGTATGACATCAAATGGAATGAAGACGGCTCCTTAAATATTACCGGAACTGCGACGGCTTCTGATGTTGTGACGGATGCCGGAGGTTCAGCAAACAATGCTAAAACAGCCGAAGCTTGGGACAGTGTCACATCTTCGACAACGGCAAGCGCGGGAGCCAAAGCAGTCGCTTCCGTATTGGGTGATTTGTCTCAAAATGCTACAACACCAGCAGGACAAAAAGCTTATGTCGACGCTTTGACAGCCGTAGCACCGGAAGTTGCACCGGCTATTCAACAAACCTCAACCGAAACTGCCAACCAGGTCTTTGGTGCTGTATCAACTCGCTTAACCGGCGGTTCAATCTCTACCGGTTCCGAAGGTATGTCTTCGGGTGATTCCAATCCTGACGCGGCTGTTTGGGTTCAGGGTATGTTCAACAAATCCAAGCTGGACGACACATCCAAAGCCAAGGGTTTTGATGCAGATTCTAACGGTGTTGCTCTCGGTATTGAAAAATTCATCAATAAAGATGTCAAAGTTGGTGCCGGTTATGCTTACACCAATACCGATATTGACGGTTTTATGAGAAGCACGGATGTTGATACACACACCGCTATCTTGTACGGAGAATATAAACCGTCTAACTGGTATGTTAATGGTATCGCAACCTACGGCTGGTCTGATTATTCCGAAGATAAAAACGTTGCCGGAGTTGGTGTAAAAGCCGACTACGATGTTGAAACATTCGGTTTGCAGGCTATGACCGGTTACGATATGCAAGTTAAAGGCTTTGGATTTACGCCGGAAGCCGGATTGCGTTATGTTCACATTAAACAAGATGCTTATAAAGATTCTGCCGACCAGAGTGTTTCTGCCAACGACAGCGATATTTTGACCGGTGTTATCGGTGCGAAAGTCAGCAAAAACTTTGAATTGTCCAATGGTATGAATATTAAGCCGGAAGCAAGAATTGCTGCGACTTACGACCTGTTTAACGATGATGTTAATTCAGTCGTAACCTTGGCTAACGGTTCTGCTTATGCGGTCGAAGGCGAAGCTCTTGACCGTTTCGGAATGGAGTTTGGTGCCAGCGTAACAGCGGAAGTCAATGATAACGTTGAACTCTCGCTTGGTTATGAGGGTAAATTCCGTGAGGACTACCAAGACCACACCGGATTGATTAACGCTAAATATAAGTTTTAGTATTTAACAACTGGTACAAACACCCTGTGGCTGATTGGTTGCAGGGTATTTTTTATGCTTTGATAAATTCGTGACATTTGTTTGGGTGCGGGCTGTAAGGACATTTTCCGCCGTGGGGTTTGGGAGCTTGCTTGCCACAATATCGGCAGACATAGCCCTTTTTATTCAACTGTTCACGGAGCTTTTTCATCTCTAGTCGGAAAACCGCCAATAAATTTGCAAGTTCTATTTTTTCATTCGGGTCTGTTAATTTTTTCATCGGTAATAAACTCCTGATATATTGTTTTTTATACAACTAAATTATCAACTAATTACCTGATTTTTCATAATATTTTACTTGCAATTTGTAGTAGAATATGTTATATTTAATCATAATAAAAATTGATTCGATTCGTTTTTATTATAAATCACAAAATATACAAAACCGAGTATAGCGCTGTTTTTTAGCAAGGGCAGCAAAGGTTTTGTATGTTTGAAAGTGAGGTGTAATAATGTGGCTCTATACTGATGAACTGAAAATAAATTGGTTAGAGTCGATTACATCTCAATCCAACAATCGGAGCTTCAACCCAGTGTTGAGGCTCTTTTTTTATTTTAAAGGCGAGAAAATGAATATAGAAAAAATAAGACAATTAAACGATTCGTTTCGCAAGTCATTTAACGGTGGACGGATGATTATTACCCCTTGCGTGCAATCATTAACCGATGATGTCCGAAATGAGCTTATGAAACAAGTTCAGGAGTTTGATAATTTTACCGAGGACAATGATCCATACGGAGAACACGACTTCGGTGCAATAAATTTCAAAAACGATACGTACTTCTGGAAAATCGACTATTACGACACCGATTATAATTATTTCAGTCCTGACCCCAGCGACCCGAATGTCACAAATCGGGTTTTAACCATAATGAGAGGGGACGAATATTGACGGCAGTCATCAGTCAGGGATTTACCTATTTATGTGGATGTTTTGCAAGTGTCATTTCTACCACAAAAGCCGTAAATGGAATAAAGCACCTCAAAACAGATTACCAAAGGGAACTCCTGCATACACTTTATGAACATTTAGACAACTGCCGAGAACTGCTTGAGGTTCATAAAACAGGTTCAACCAATGCACAACTGGAAGACTACCTTTTTTGCATTGGCGAAAAGTTAAAAACTGATTTCGACATATCCATTAAGGTTTCCCGCCCTCTGTTAAGAAAGAAAATATCGGTCGATGAAGTGATAAACCAGATTAAACGATATTCAGAAATGCCTGACACTGCCGTTTTAATCGGGCTAGAGGGCAAATATTCACACTGGACAACTGTTGACAAGGTTAGGAGTTCAATCAAACTCCTTGACAGCGGCAGTATTAAACAAATCCCCATCCGCAACATTCCGCAAATTCACCAAATCAGCAAGAACGACGTGTATGTTATCAAAGCGAGGGTATGCAAATGAGGTATACCGTATTTTCACAGATGATTTTATGTGCAATCGACATCAAAAACACGATTTATTGCACAGGTGTAAACTAAAGTTATAAACGTCAAATTCACACAAAGGAGCAAAAAATATGATTTTTAACTATAAGAGGGTATCGACCACCGACCAAAATACCGAACGCCAACTTTTAGATGTTCCGTGCGACCGTGCGTATATCGAAAAAATCAGCGGTAAAAATACCAACCGTCCCGAATTGCAGGCTATGTTACTCAATATCCGTACCGGAGATATTATCAACGTTCATTCTATGGACAGACTTGCCCGCAACACTAAAGACCTGTTAAATTTAGTTGAGGAGATAACCAGCAAAGGGGCTAAAATTGTTTTTCACAAGGAGAATTTGACATTTGCCCCTGATAGACAAGACCCATATCAAAAAATGATGATGACGATGTTAGGAGCGGTAGCGGAGCTTGAGCGTAATTTAATCCTTGAACGCCAACGAGAGGGAATTGCCCTTGCAAAAATGCACGGCAAATATAAAGGCGGTCAGCCTAAACTAACCGCCCAACAAGTCGAGGAAATAAAAGCCCTCATTACCAATCGCACACCGATTACCCAAATCGCCAAACAATATGGCATCTCCAGACGTACCGTGTATAATTACCTTAATAATTAACTCCCATTTTCAATGTCTCTAATAATATTGCGTAAAATTTCTTTACCTTTCCCACCTGCAAAAGCTAAATCATATATTTTGAAACGCTTAAGATGAGTGAAGTTTGTATAAATTGCTTTATACGTCATACTCGTATTTTTTAATCCGACTGTTAAATCTCTTCTCGTAAATGTTCTTTTCCCGCCAAATAAGGCTTTAAAACTATATTGAATTGCAGATTCCAAATCATATTGAGGCCTCACAACAAATGGTCTGATACGACTTTCCGGAAAATATTTTTTTATTGCTTTTGCTAACTTTGACTTTTCCCAACGTGTCAATGTACGAAAAAATATTCCGTGAATATGCGGTGTCATCAAAGTACCGTCTTGTTGAAAAGATATCCGAGGAAATTCATCTAAAGCAACATTAGCGATATAATCATATCCTTTAAAAATCTTTTTTATTTTCTTTTGAAATGACTTGTATTGAAAATTCCAGTTATCCTGTCCGAAGTTATATTTATCGACAACAACCGTAAACATTGAGATGTTATCGCTACCGATAATTGGTTCCAAATATGAATAAACAACATCCGAAAAGTTTTTGAGGGCTAATGGTTGCATCATTCCAAACCCTGCTTGACTACTAACATACCGTATCAACCGACTTTTTATATAAACATTCTTAACATACAAATCGATTGCTCTTGTTACTTTTCTTAATTGTAAATTTGCATTCTGTTCAAATTTTTCTGAAAAAGTTTTCATTTGTAATCCCTTTATTTTATATAACTGCATTGTTTTCTTATTGTGGTTGTACACATATTTGCGGTTTTTTAATCAAAACGTTGTATTACAACGTTTTGAAAAAGGGGGATTGGTATTATCCCCCTCTCAAAATTTTCACTTCAATTTTATAAAATCAAAATCATCAAGTCGTTTGAGCAAAGCCGTATCTATACTTTTATACACTTCGTTACCCTCAACCCAAATGACATAATTTTTATCCTTGATGTTGTTTGCTTGGAAGAATTTGACAGTTTTATGTCCCAAAGACTGCTTTTGAGATTCTGAAGTCGAAGTCACGGTATCCGCATTGTTATTATCATCACTAATATCATCGTCTGCTTCGTCTTCCTCCTCCTCTTCGTCATAGTCTTCTGTATCATCGTCGTCATCGCCAAAAGGTAATTCTAACTGTTTGTCACTATCGTCATCATCATCTTCATTATCATTCACATTGTCTGTATCATCCTCATTTTTCGAGCGAAAATTAGCAAAATAATCAATTCCATATTGCCTTAAGTTTTCTTCAGCTGTGTCCAAATCATAGCTCAAGCTGTCAAACCGTTTCAAAACCCTAACATACGTTCTGATTCTTGCTTTAACACGTTCATCATCGCATTTATCAGATACCCCCAATGCTAGCATTAAAATCATTTTCATCGGTTTTTTAACCTTGTATTTAATACCTGCCTTTGTACATCTTTTTTTGATTAGCTTTGGGTTGTAATGAAGATAAATGTCATAACAACCAAGAATAGCTTCTTGTATATGTTTTCGACCCTTTAGCTCAATTGTATCAAAAGCTTCAAAAGCCTTTTTAATATTCGTGAATTTCTCTTTCAGTTGTTTTTTATTAAATTCTAACATCAGAATTCTCCCTATTTTCTTTATCCGCATAGTAGAGGGTGAGGTAAAGTTTCAATAAACGGTCATAGATAGCCAGAGCTTCGTCGTCAGACAAAACTTCATTAGGATACCACGATTTGATTATATCAGCTTTCTTCATCTCTATTATTTGGACAAAATTAAAACACAGTCGCCTGACTGGAAAGACAACTCATTTGCCTTACGAAGACGAGAAAATCACAATAACCACCATCATTCAATTTGTTTGTTTCTAAGGATTTTATTGCAATTGTCTAACGATATTGAAACAATTATTGAATAAATCTAATAATCATCATTAGAAACAAACAAATTGCTTGTTTTGTCTAAAATGGCATAATATTATTGTTTTTAACAATTGGAGATTTGAAAATGATAACAAATGCCGTTTTATTCAGACGAGTTTCAACCACTATGCAGGAACGCGACGGAAACTCTCTTCAAAATCAACGGGAGATGCTAACTGAATATTGTCAGAGAAAAGGGCTGACTATAATTCAAGATGCAGAAATAGTTGAAAGCAGCACCAAAGGGGAACGCAAAAAATTTATGGAAGTAATAAAATTCTGCCAACACCAACGTGGTGGTGTTGCTTTAGTTTGTTTGAAGACTGACAGATTGTTCCGTAACTTCAAGAATTATACATTGATTGATGAAATGAGACAAAGCGGGCAACTTGAACTTCATCTGACTCAAGATAACTTGATATTAAATAAAACTTCCAAAGCCGGAGATTTAACCATACTCGGCTTAAATGTCGTTATGGCTCAAAACTATACCCTAAGCTTACGAGATAATGTGGTTTACGGTATGGACTATTCAGTCAATCAAGGGCGGTGTATGTCGAAAGCTCCCGTGGGTTATTTAAATATAAGAACATCAGACGGGAAAGCCACCGTCATTGTCGATAACGAACGGGCACCGATTATTCAGAAACTTTTTGAACAATATGCAACGGGGCTTTATTCAGTTAAGGATATGATGAAAAAATGTAAGGAATGGGGACTGGTCAACCGCTCTTCGGGAAAAGCGGTTAACACAAGTACGATTCACCGCATACTAAACAACAGATTTTACATTGGGGAAATGTTATATAAAAACCAGTGGTACAAACATAACTACGAAACTTTAATTGCTCCCGCACTATTTAAAACGTGTCAGGATATTATGCACGGTCGCAAACCGGAAGAACCTAAACACTTCAAAACCACCGAAAAGCCCTTTATCTTTCGGGGATTGATAACTTGCGGGGAATGCGGTTGTATGATTAGCAGCGACCGTAAAACAAAACCCAGCGGTAAAGAATACGTTTACCTCAAATGTTCGCACTTCAAAGGGAACTGCAATAATCCGCAGGTTAATGAAAACGTTGTTTTACAACAAATCGAAGACGAATTGAAAAACTTGTCCGTACCACAAGAGATAATGAGCTATCTCAGGTCGGATATGGAAAAAATCATAAACCGACAGAATGAAGCCCATAATCGTGAGGTAAAAACCATTCGCAAGAAATACGATGACTGTCAGAATAAAATCAAGCGTCTGCGGTCATTGCTGCTTGAGGGACATATTACACCGGAAGAATACCGTGATATGAACGAAGACCTCAAAAACGAACAATACGAACTCGAGGGAAAGTCGGAACTGTTGACCGAAGCCGATGAAAAGTTTTCAATCGCAGTCGCCACCGTACTTTCCTTGGGTAATAATGCGTACCAAATTTTCCAGAGTTCGAAAGTAGAAACAAAAAGAGAGATTTTACACATCTTACTTTCGAACTTGAAATTGCAAGACCGCAAAATCTCTTATACACTTAGAAAACCTTACGATTACATCAGGTCTTTAAACAAAAAAATACCCTCAAAAACTGAGGGTATCGCAATTGGTGATCCCAACGAGATTCGAACTCGTATCGCCACCGTGAAAGGGTGGTGTCCTAACCATTAGACGATGGGACCGTTAGGACTTCAAAATAATAAGGACACCAGCTTGATTCTCTAAAACTCGTATCGCTTGACACCTCGGCGCTCACTCGTTAAGACAATCAAGATGTTGCAGACAAAAAATTAACACCGTTAATTTTTTACTTAGCCATCCTAACCATTAGACGATGGGACCGTTAGGACTTTTCAGCAGCAATCTGCCAAAAACTAACGAATGTATATATGCAAATATCGTTCAGGTCAAGACATATTTTTAAAAATTTGCAAAAAAAATTTTTATTCGCCCTGGCTTTCCTCAAAAGAAGCCTTCAGCTGCGGGTTTAAAACCTTTACGATTTCGCTCATATGCACCAGTTTTATTTTTCTTTCCGGCAGGCGGGGCAGCCATTCTTTCAGCGCCTGATACGTTGCGCTCTTCGGATGGCCGATGGCAACCGCATAACCGTTGCGGCGGGCAATATTTTCCGCCAGGCGCAGTTGTTTGTTCACATAGTCAATCCGGTTTTCGTTATCTAAAAAAACGTGACGGTGCGCATAAGCCACCCGTTTTTCACGGGCAACGCTGCGGCCGACCGATTGAGCCGACGTCTTGGAATCCAGAAAAAACAGATTGTTATCACGCAAAACGTCCATCACATAGTTCATCCGCCGTTTGTCTTCCGTAAACTGCGAGCCCATATGATTATTGATGCCGCGGACATTTTTAAATTTTTGCAACATGGTTCGCAGTCCGTTTTTTATTTCGGCCTCGTCCATTTCCGTTGTCAGGGTATCAGGCGCCAGATTAGCCTTGGTTTTAGGTTCCATGGGCACATGTATCATGATTTCGTGACCGGCCTGAACCGCTTTCTTTACCTGCCGGTTCAATCCGGTTCCGTAAGTAAGAAAAGAGGAAGTCAACGGCGCGTTCAAACGGCTGATATCCGCCGTGCGGCGCTGATTGATGCCCATGTCGTCAATAACAACGGCAATTACCGGTTCCGGACCGAAATAATACGGTTTGCGGCTCAGGGCAACATGAACGTTTTTAATGTTCTTGTGGCGGTTATATACAAAATAGCCGTCGCGAGAATCGGAAAATTCGTCTCGAACTTCGTTTTCGGGCAGTTCCTCCTCATAAAGCTCATAAGACTTGCGATCGGCCAAGTCATTTTTTTCAACATGGCACAAAACGTCCCAAATGCCGTCAGCCGTGCTGACGCCGGTTGAAACGCCGTTTTCCACCATCCCGGCAATGCGGTAGGAAATATCCGTTTCCTCTTCGTCCGTAAACAAAGCCTGCGCCAGATACTCGGCATCAATTTTCTCCGCAGCAGAAATCTTTACTTCTTCGGTATCATCATACAAAAAACGGTTTCCCGGTTCGGGAAAAGGCGTCAACGGCTGATAGCGGTAATAGCAAAGTTCCGTTTCCGGCTGCGTCGGAACCGTATCCAATACAATTACCGCCGTCGGCACAGCACCGGCAAAAAGAGCCGCATTATCATCATCCCTCTGCCAAAATTCGAGAAACAAAGCCGCCGCCAACAACGCCGCAAATACAAAAAAACTCCCTGCCGCCGGCCATTTAAGCCGACGGGGGAGATTTTTCCTCTGCAACCGTGTTTTTCTGGCGGCCTTTGTCAAGATTTAATCTTTCTTGCGCAGGGTCGGAAAAGCAATAACGTCGCGGATAGTATCGGCACCGGTCAGCAAAATGGCCAAACGGTCAATGCCCATACCCATGCCGCCGGTCGGAGGCAGACCGTTCTCAAGCGCAACGACGTAATCTTCATCCAGCATCTGAGCTTCGTCATCACCGGCATCGCGGGCTGCACACTGTGCGTCAAAACGTTCTTTCTGTTCCAGCGGATTGGATAACTCGGAATAAGCGCAGCCGATTTCCATGCCGGCAATATAGGCGTCGAAATGCTCGACCAACCGCGGATTGGAACGATGCGTTTTGGCCAGCGGCGAAATGTCGCGCGGCATATCCATGACCAAAATCGGCTGAATCAGATTATGCTCAACCTTTTCGTCAAACACCTCCTGAACAACCTTGCCCCAACATGAGCAAGACGACGCGTCAACTCCGGCGGATTTGGCCATGGCCTTGGCCTCTTCCAGCGTTTCGGCCTGCATAAGGTCAATGCCGGCATATTCTTTAACCAAATCAACAATTGACTTGCGGGCAAAACCCTTGGAAAGATCAATTTCATGTTCGCCGAATCTGATGACATCGGTACCTAGCACTTTCTCAGCCACGTAAGGGATCAGGCCGGCAAACAAATCGGCCATGTCATTGTAATCGGCATAGGCCTGATAGGCTTCCAGACCGGTAAATTCCGGATTATGGCTTTTATCAATACCTTCGTTGCGGAAGTTGCGGCCGATTTCAAACACACGGTCAAAACCGCCGACGACCAGACGCTTCAGATAAAGCTCCGGAGCAATGCGCAGATACAAATCCATGTCCAGCGAATTGTGATGGGTAATGAACGGTTTGGCGTTGGCGCCGCCCATAATCGGATGAAGCATCGGTGTTTCTACCTCCAGAAAACCGTTCTCCTCGAACCAACGGCGGACAGCCGAGGTTATCTGGCAACGTTTCCTATAGATTTCCTTGCTGTCCTCGTTCATAATAAAGTCAACATAGCGCTGACGATAACGGGCATCGACATCGGTCAGGCCGTGGAATTTCTCCGGCAACGGCTGCAGCGATTTTGAAATGATGTCAAACTTTTCGGCGGCAATCGAGAGTTCGCCGCGCGGCGTACGGCGAACATAGCCGGAAATGCCGACCATATCACCAACGTCCAGGCATTTGAGCCGTTCAATATCTTCCTCGCTCAAATGATTTTTGTGGCAGAAAGCCTGAATTTTTCCGCTTATGTCCTTTATGTCGATAAACATGCCGTTATTGCGGACGGCCATGGCGCGGCCGGCAACGGTCACGCGGTCTTCGGTATCAGCTCCGGGTTCAAGTTCCTTATATTTTTCCTGAAGGTCGGCGGCAAAAGCGTCGGGGCGGAAACGATACGGATACGGGTTGTACCCCTTGTCCTGCAGAGCCTTTAGTTTGGCAAGGCGGGATTCACGATGAACGTTGGTCTCAATTGTCATTTTTGTTCCTATTTGCGAATTAATTTCAAGTTTTGAACAAACTATAAACGCTGGCAAATATTTTTTCAAGACAATTTGCAAAAGATACTGGACGAAAGGCCGGAAAAAGACTATATTATTAATGAATAAACGGAGAGAAAAATGGAAAAAGATTTGATGAAGGATGCCGGAGAGGCGTCCGCTTTATTGTGGAAGAAAACCGTGGAAGCGGTCAAGAAAATCCCGGCGAAGTACAAAGCCTTTTTCGGCGCGGGTTTGATTACGCTTTTTTCGCAGGCAGCCAACGCAGCGCCCAAAGCGCCCGAAAGCAGTCGCGACGACGCCAACTCGGAAATAAGCGCCGAAACAGGCAATAAGGCTGATTTTGAAAAAACCGTCAGTTTTACGGAAGCCGCAAACAGCATGAAGGTCAAAGCCGGCGGCAAATACAAAGGCGTCAACATGAAATTTGCCGAAATGGAAGCCCCGGACGTCGGGCATTTGTTTGAATCGGGCATGAATCCTTACATTATGGGCAGCAACCAATATCTCGGACTGTATCAAATGGACATCGGCGGCACGATGAACACGTTTTTGTTCGGACTGAAGAAAAAAGACAAAGTCGTCTGGCCGGGCGTCGCCAAGGACTATCCCAAGCTTGCCGCCTTGGGCAAAACCACGGAAGCGCGCCGCACCAAAGCCTTTAGGACCATGTTTGGCGACCTGTCAAAAACCAAAGACTTCCGACATAAGATGGACGAATATATGCGCATCGTCAAATACGAGCCGGTTTATGCCGCCCTGAGAGAGATTCCGGAACTTGATTTTGACAACCGCGGCGAAGTTTTTCTGGCGACGGTCATGTCGGCCGCCAATCAAAATCCGTCGCCCAAAGTCATTGCCGGCATCTATGAAAAAGCTCTGACCAGAGCAAGAGCCGAAGCCGGCACGCAAAAACGCAGCGTGACCACGGCTGACATCATCCAAAAGTCGTATGAAGTTCGGAAAGAAAGATGGGGACTGGCAACCAGATATAAGGAAGAATGCCGTCTGGCGCTCGACTGGCTGCGTTTTGAAGAAGCCATGAACAGCATTAAGCTGGCCAGAGCCAAACACGAGAAAAAAGCGGCCGAGCTTCGAAATGCGATGAAACCGCTGGTACCGTTCGCGCCGGTCAGTTCGCTGGCCGTTGCCCAAAAGCCGCATCCGCAGGCACTGAAAATGCCGCCGCAGCTGATTAAGGCCGCAAAAGTCAAGAAAGGAAGATAGCATTTCCGCTTGACAGCAGAAAAGAACTAAAGTAGAACATTTATATAGGTGTTCTACTTTTTTTATAAGGGCTTTTTGATATGCTGACCCAAAAACAATACCAACTTTTGATGTTCATCAACAAGGTTATCAAGGAAACCGGCTGCTCGCCTTCCTTTGAAGAAATGAAGGCCGCCGTCGGGCTGAAATCAAAATCGGGCATTCATGCGTTAATCGAAGCTCTGGAAGAGCGCGAATTTATCCGAAAGCTTCCTCATAAAGCGCGGGCGCTGGAAGTTATCAAAATGCCGAAGTTTAAACCGAAGGCAATCATTGAAGAAGAAAAGAAACGTGAAATCGCCCTGCAAAACAGCGCCGCACAAATTCCGCTTTACGGAAAAATTGCCGCGGGCACGCCGATTGAAGCGATTGCCAACGAAACGGAAAAGGTTTCGGTGCCGTTTGAGATGGTCAACCGCGGCCAGTTTTACGCGCTGACGATTGAAGGCGATTCAATGATTGAAGCCGGTATCCTGGACGGCGACACCGTCATTATCAAAAAAGCCGATACGGCCAATAACGGCGAAATCGTCGTTGCATTGGTCGACGAAAGCGAGGCAACACTGAAAATACTGAAACGGGAAAACAACGAAGTTGTGCTGATTCCCTGTAACAGCGCCTATCAGCCGCGGCGTCTGCCGGCGCAGCGTGTCCGGGTTCAGGGTGTTCTGGCCGGGTTAATGCGTTCTTATCATTAACCGCATATTTTTCCGGCCCTCTCAGATGAGAGGGCTTTTTTGTATGACAAAAATAA
>ULUA01048610.1_pt1 | contig 13390 bp, 11 predicted proteins | sample 1958081 | NCBI WGS metagenome assembly ULUA01 (sample SAMEA4835748, study PRJEB28245) | human gut metagenome | biome: gut microbiome; material: fecal sample | place: Denmark | collected 2008
TTTCTTTTATAACTTTGTCTAACTTTTTGGGGTCAATTCAATAATGGGCAGTCTGCTTTTGATGTATTTTCTTCTTGGATTTGATAGTGTTAACTATTATGATAGAGAGCTATTTTCCTGCACTGTTTTATATATATTTATTTTTTCACTTCTGTTTTCGTCTGCATTTAATTCGGTTTTGTCAAAATATATAGCTGATAGAAACTTTGAAAAGCAGTTTGCAGATATTCCACCATGTATATTTATTGGTATGTTGCTGAAACTTGGAATATCAACTATAATTTCTGTCCCGTTTTATCTTTGGGAGATATTTGTCGGAAAAGTTCCTGTTTATTATGTTTTTACGTCATATATGTGCTATATGTCGCTAACACTTGTTTTCGCCTTAATGCTTTACGGGGTAGTAATTAAACAGTTTTCTCGCATATCGCTCTTCTTTATTGTTGGCGCTATTACCTCTATTCTTATTAGTTGTTTTTTAAGATACGTTTTTTATATGGAGGTTACATACAGTATGCTGCTAGCATTAACCATTGGCTTTTGGCTAACAGCAGTTCTTGAACTTTTTATGGTTAAGCGCCGATTTTCGGAATCCAGCAACAGGTTTCGTCCTGTATTCAGATATTTAAAACAGTATTGGAGATTGGTTCTTTCTGATTTCCTTTATATTCTTGGCTTATTCTGTCACAATTTTGTATTTTGGACGGTTCCTTGGCGAATGGAAATAGCTAATACATATGTATGTAATCAGCCTTATGATATGGCAACTTGTTTAGGTATGTTTACAAATCTTTCTGCAACAGTTCTGTTTGTTTCAAAAGTTGAGATGCATTTCTTTAAGTTTTATCGACAATTCAATACAGCAATTGTCGGCGGCAGTTATGAGCAGATTGAGAAGAGCAGAAAAAGACTGTTTCAAAGTCTTGTTAAAGAATTAATGGATATGGTTTATATACAATTTGCAATATCAATAATTATTTTTCTATTAGCTGAAATTTTCCTTCCGATGTTTGGATTTGGAGGTATGACGTTAGAAATATATCCTCTTATGGCTGTTGGCTACTTTATTTCTTTTCTCATGTATTCAAATATACTATTTTTGCAGTATTTCACTGACTACACAGGAACAGTTATAACAGGTTTGATTTTTTCAGGCATTGGAGCCATCGGCGCATACATTTCTACAAATCTTCCAGTTGCTTGGTATGGCAGCGGATTTACAGTAGCAGCATTACTTGCTTATGCATTTTCTTTTCTTCGAATGAAAAAAATGGAAAAGAATATATATGTTCATACGTTCTGTGTTGGCTCAATACTTCCTTATAAAAATGAAAAGATGCCTAATCAACAGGTTTACTGTAAAGATTATAATGTCAATCAAAAATAACATGAGAGGGGACTTGATTTATAATGACACTTGCTTTACAACTCTTTGGCATATTTTCTGGAATAGCGCTTATCATTTTTGCGTTAAGATCAATAGTTAAACGCATAATAACAGAACGGCAGAGTTTGTTCTGGCTATTCCTTGGTGTTATTGTTATTATATTTTGCTCATTCCCGTCACTTTGCTCTGTAATTGCTGAATTTTTCGGCGTTGTTTATGCTCCATCTATTATCTTTATGGTCGCTCTTATTTTGGCTGGTTTTGGACTGTTTTATTGTTTTCAGAAAATCGCAAAGCTTTCTGGACAAGTCCGAGATCTTGGAATAAATCTTACTATCGCTCAGGATAAGATAAAAGAGCTTGAAAATGAAGGTATAAAACATCATGAAAATATGGAAGGGGCGAATGCGTTAAAACCGCAGATAGATGAAAAAGATACTGTTCATAATTAATACGATGGGTAGAGCTGGTGCGGAAACCGCTCTCATTGAACTGCTGAGAAAGTTCACCGAATACAAAGGATATCAAATAGATCTTTTTGTAATGTTGCCACAAGGTGAGCTTTTTTCAAGAATTCCTGATGGAGTCAGAGTTCTTAATAAAAAAGTTAGCTATGAATCGGTTCTTTCATCCAAGGGCAGAGTTAAAACCATCGGATGCATAGCAAAAAAGTTCTTCTATAATCTTACCGGATTCAGACTTTTGGGCTATTTTTTCTCGAATTTTTACGAACAAATGAAGATGAAACGATTTCAACCTGATAAACTTTTATGGCGGCTTATTTCAGATGGTACACCGCCGCCAAACGAGCAGTATGATTTAGCAGTTGCGTATTTAGAAGGTGCATCAACATATTTTGCCGCTGACAAGGTTAGTGCAAAACATAAAGTTGCATTTATACATATAGACTATATCATGGCTGGATATACTCAAAAGCTTGATCGTGGTTGTTACGAAAGTATAGACAGAATATTTACAGTTTCTAAGGAGGTTGGAAGCCAATTTCTAAAAGTATATCCTCAATATGAAAATAAGATATCTATTTTTCATAATTTTCTTGATGTCGATGGTATACGCAAGAAGGCTGAATTAGGAAAAGCATTTGATGACGACTATACTGGTGTGCGCCTTGTGACGGTTGGCAGGCTTCATTATCAAAAGGGGTATGACATTGCAATAAAAGCATTGAAATTGATGGTGGATGCGGGTCGGAATATTAGATGGTATGTTCTCGGTGAAGGGCCTGAAAGGGCAACTCTCGAAAGGCAGATTTCAGATTGTGGCTTGAAAGAAAGATTTATTCTTTTAGGTGTAAAGGATAATCCGTATCCATATATAAAGCAAGCAGATATATATGTTCATGCAACAAGATTTGAGGGCAAAAGTATAGCAGTGGAAGAAGCTCAGATACTGGGTAAAGTAATAGTTGCCTCAGATTGTACCGGTAATACCGAACAAATAATACCAGAATATGATGGAATACTTCTTTCACTAAGTTCTGAACGTCTTGCTTCAGAAATATTGAGAGTGTTGGATGATGAGCAACTGCAAAAAAAGTTATCTGGAAATGTTTTGAAAAAGAACTTTTATCATGATGAGGATATGCAAAAACTGATTTCATTATTAGATTAGGAGGGCATCATATGAAGGATTATTTATTGATAATTCCTGCGTATAACGAAGAAAAAGCTATTGGTGGTGTGCTTTCGAGTATAATTGCGGGCGGATATCTTCAGTTGGTTGATGTCCTTGTTGTAAATGATGCATCATCTGATGATACAGCTGATGTTGTGAAGTCATTTGAGCAAGTGAATCTTGTTACCAATATATTTAATCTTGGTTATGGTTCTTCTCTTCAGACTGGCTATCGATACGCATTGCAACACAATTATAAATATATTCTTCAGATGGATGGCGATGGTCAGCACGATACTTGCAATATTCAGATTCTAATTGACGCTCTTAACAGTCCCGATGAGAATGGCGTTTATCCAGATATAGTTATAGGTTCAAGATTTTTACCAGGGAGCAAATCATTTGAGATATCGGGCTTAAAAAAGCTTTCAATATGTTTTTTCCGTATGCTTATTAAAGCTACTACTAAAACGCGAATACTTGATCCAACATCAGGGCTTCAAGGATTAAATAGAAAAGCATTTTCATATTATTCTGTATTTAGAAACTTTGATAATGATTATCCTGATGCAAATATGATAATTCAGATGCTTATGATGGGGTATAAGATTTCTGAAGTTCCATCGATTATGCATAAAAGAGTTACGGGAACAAGTATGCATTCTGGCTTGATTAAACCTTTATTATATATGCTTATGATGCCCCTTAATATATTTGCAGTATATATGCGGCAAATTAAAAGTAAGAAAGAAAAAAACAAACAAAAAGTTTCATCGGATAACAATAAAAAAGAGCAACAGAAGGTTGGCGTATGAATAGGCTATACAGGAAAGCAGAATGGGCTGAATTTCCACGTTCAGACAGAGGCGAATACATTAATAATCCATTTTGCGGATTTTATAGAATATATAGATTCGATATTTCTCAAGGCATTACGCATGAAGACTATCCCACTTCTATTGAGAACAGTCGTATAGCTACTAATCAGTCACTTGCTCTCGTTGAAATAAATCTTAAAGAATATAGTGATGTACCACTTTCTTCAAAAGCTATTATTAATGTTAAAAGAATATTTAGTCTTTTTAGTAATTTAAATATGCAAATGATTGTTCGTTTTTTATATGATTGGGACGGTGTATGTATTCAGACAGAGCCCAAAACGATTGAGTCAATTATAGAACATATGGAACAGCTTTCACCTATACTTAAAGAGTTTGCTGCTCACATATATATAATGCAAGGTTTATTTATCGGCAATTGGGGTGAGATGCATGGGGGAAAGTTTACAAACCAAAATTCAATTTATAGACTATATTCAGTTTTAAAAAAATGCGTAGATGATAATACTTATTTAGCAGTAAGATGTCCGGCTCTTTGGAGGATGATATTAAAGTCTTATGATCCTCCAACTGATTGGAATGATAAGGGACTTATTAAGCTCAGTCTTTATAACGATGGAATGATGGCTTCAAATACAGACTATGGTACTTATGGCAATGTTCATAAAGATGAGGCCAAATCACTAGATGATAAGCTTTATAGAGAGTATGAAATAAAATTCCAGAACAAGCTGTGTCAGTTTGTACCCAATGGCGGTGAAGTAGTTAACAATTGCACGTTTAACGACTTTAATGAAGCAGTTGAAACATTAAAAGCTACAAGGGTTTCATATTTAAATGGAGAATACGATGAGGATGTATTAAACAAATGGAAATCTGTTATATTAAGCGGCAATTGGGGATCTTGGAAAGGAAAAACAGGATATGATTTTATTGCCTGCCATATTGGCTATAGATATGTTATAAAATCTGTACAGGTATATGAGAATATACAAAGAAGTGGGTATTTGCATATTGATGTACAGCTTAATAACGTAGGTTATGCCTGCTGTTACCGCAAACTTAAAATATATTTTGCGATTTGGGGAGATAATAGCACAGTAAAAAAAGAGTCTGAGATAGCAGCTGATTCCCGTCTATGGCAGCCGAATTTACCTGTAAAGCTTTCGTGCGATATTGATGCCTCTTCTTTTCTGGTACAAAAAGTAAGAATTGGCATCAGAATTACCGATAATGCAAGCGGTGCAAATATACAGTTGGCTGATTCGTTCGTTCAAAAGGATAGTTCAGGTTATAATATGCTTGGTGTTTACACACCAAAGGAAGTGATAGATTAATGAATCCTGTAGTTAGCGTCATATTGTTTATTGGTGAAAGCAGTCGTAGCAATGTAATAGAATCAATAAACAGTTTGCTTGATCAAACTGTTAAACAACTCGAAATAATCGTTGTCAGTACTGGCTCTTTTGGATATGGCGTAAGTGTAGGACTGCAAGAAGATTATTCAAATAATCGCTCTATATCATTTGTTGATATTCCAGAAGATATTTATAGTGATAACTACCGCAACTATGTGCTTAGATATGTCCATTGTAAATATATATGCTTTATGAATGGCGGTGAGGTTTGGACTCCTGATAAGCTTAAACATCAAATTTGCATATTAGAGTCTGATGAGAGCATTTCTGCTGTTGTATGCAATGGTAGGTATACTTTAGCAGATAGTAAAAACGTTTTAGGAGGACTGTTTTTTGATTCACCGCATGAATGTCCTTCACAATGGATAATAAATTGTCCAGTTTATACGCCAGGTCAAGTGTTATATAAACATGATGCAATAGAAAAAATAAAAGGTTTTAGTAACACCTTTTATTATCTTAGTGATTTGGATGCTATATGTAGAATGAACTGTGAAAGTCATATATTTTTTGATGAACATAAAAGCATTAAAGGTTTTATAATAGATAACCCTAAAAGAAAAAGAAGCTTATTTTTAGAATATGAAAAGCTAGTTTTTATGCGCTTTTATATAGATATCATGCTGTCTGATAAATCTTGTTTCTATGGTTATTATCACAATCTGATTTTGCTTGCATCTAAAGCAAACTTTATGATAGAGGCAGTACAGTATTCTGTGATATCATTTATCAGATTTCCAATTATTAGTGTGAAAAGCTTTTACATATGGGCAACCGGATATATTCTTTTGAAACTGTCCAGTTATAAAAATAAGTGTTTATTAAATCGTTATTTGAAAGATATTCGCAGTTCTGTATTGGGGTTCAAGAATACATTATCCGAGCATAAATATAACCTTGTTGATATTAGCAAGCGAAAAAAGTTTGCTAATATTCGTCAAAAAGATAATAATATTATAGTTGCATTACAATACTCTGGAAGAAATATCGGAGATGTTTTCACAGTTCCTAACGGAATAAATAGAATTTGCGAAGGAGCTTTTGCTGGATGTAAAGATGTAAAAAAGATAATCCTTTCCGATACGGTTTCCTGCATCGAAGCAAAGGCTTTTATGGAGTGCGATAATCTTACAGAAGTCATATGTTCATCCGGCAGTAGCCTAATAAGAATTGATGAGTACGCTTTTGCCGGATGTTCAAATCTTATAGAAGTCATGCTACCAAGCGACATTACATATATAGGGATTGGAGCGTTTATTGGATGCATAAAACTTAACAATCTTACTTTTATCTCTTCATCAAATACCGATAGAAAAGAAAATGTTTTTGCAGAGAGAATTTCGTTTATCGAACCTGAATGTTTTGCCGGATGCAATAATTTACAAAATATTCATTTTAATAGTGCGAGCTTGCTCAGTGGGATAGGTAAATATGCGTTTTATAATTGTTATTCACTAAGACTCATTTGGATAGAGTCCTCAGTAGTAAAAATTGAAAAGCATGCTTTTGAAGGCTGTGAAAATATTTCCGAAATTATTATGCCGCGAATGTATACTCTAAATTCAATAGGCGAGTATTCTTTCTCAGGCTGTAAAAAACTAAAACAATTCACTTTTCCTGCCGATTTAACAGTTCTACCTGAAGGACTATTTAAAGGATGCACAAGTCTTTCAAGTTGCTCTATTCCTTCAAATGTAAATAGAATCAAAAAGTACGCTTTTTCAAGCTGCACAAGTCTGTTTTCATGTGTTATTAATAATAAAGATGCAAAAGTCAGCAAAAAAGCATTCGAAAAACACACAAGAATAATATATGGCAAATTTTAACAAAATTAATAGGGTAATTTTTATGAAAAAACGATTTTTTGGATACTCCATAAAGGAAGTTGACGCTCTTTTAGAAGTCATTAGTAAAGAAAATTATGATTTAAAGCGTCAGATTTCAAAAATGGATATTGAGCTTTCTCACCAAAAGGCAAAAGCAAAATATCTAGAAACATATTTTAAGGAATTACAAGAGGCAGATAATCCACCTCAAAATGTTTCTAATGACAATACTCAACAGGTAAATAGCGAAATTATGCTTATTTTAAAAAATGGATGATTATAAACATTCATAGTTTATAGAGGTGATGGTGCCAATGAAAGGAACAAAGCTTGGTTTAAATTACTTTTATAGTTTACTTTATCGCCTATCAATTTGTGTATTACCGCTGATAGTTACTCCTTACTTGGCAAGAATACTAAGTCCGGATGGTAATGGATTATATGTTTATACAAGTACTATATCATGTTTTTTCATAATGTTTTGTAAACTTGGGTTAGAAAGCTATGGTAACAGAAGCATATCATCATGTCGTGATGATATAATGGAACGCAGCAAAACATTTATAAGCATATACTGTATTCAGATATTTTCATCAGTGATTTCGATATCTGTATATGTTTTTTTTACTGTTTTTTTGTTTGACGATGATAAGACTATATATTGGATTCAGCTTTTGTATGTTTGTACAGGATTGTTCGATGTAAGCTGGTTCTTTTATGGATTAGAACAGTTTAAAACTACGACAATAAGAAGTCTTATAACGAGATGGCTGCTTATTGTCGGCGTATTTACTTTAGTACGTAATTCCAATGATGTTTTGCCATATACTTTTCTTATGTCAATTTGCTTTCTTATCGAACAATTGATACTTTTTTTTATGCTACCAAGATACATAAAACCCTGCAAAATTAATATACACGACATTGTTGTACATATTAAACCGAATCTAAAGTTATTTATCCCAATAATGGCTCTAAATATATATCACTGGGTTGATAAACTTATGCTTGGTGTCTTTTGTACTCAGTCAGATGTAGCATATTATGATTATGCCGAGAGCATAGTAATGCTTCCGAAGGGTATATTACAAGCTCTGGGAAGTGTTATGCTTCCCAGAGTAACATACTTGATTGCAAATAATTATAAGAAAAAATGCCTTGAAATGCTTTTTGATTCAATCGAATTCATTGTTTTTGCAAGCTGTGGTATGTGTTTTGGAATAATTGGAGTTGCTTCAGCGTTTGTCCCATTTTTCCTTGGCGAAATGTACAGACCGTCAGTAATTCTGGTTATGGAACTTGCAGTTGTTATGATACCAATGGGAATATCTGATCTAATACAAAATCAATATCTTGTTCCGTTTCATCTTGACAATCTTAATATGGCTTCTGTTGCAGCGGGTGCAGTACTTAACGTCTCTTTCAATGCAATTATGATACCAGCAATGGGTGCGTCCGGAGCGGTTGTAGCAACAATTATAGCTGAATTCTGTGTATGTGTTTTTCTATGCATAAATATAAGAAAGATCATAAGCTTAAAAAAAATTATAGTACATATTACTCCTTATGTTATTGCAGGAGCGGCTGAAGCAGGAATTGCAATGGCGATATCTGCAATTGAAGCTTCAACTTTTATAAAATTGATAATTCAAGCCGTTGTTGCAATAATTACATATTTATTAATAACATCTTTCTATTTTATTCTTAACAAAAGAATCAACAGAAACTATATAAATCCTATTATTCGTTTAAAAAATAATATGGAATCCGCATCATTGCCAAAAAGTAAAATCTAAAAAAACGGAGGGGAACAGAATTGTTGGTTGACAGTGTCTCATATTACACTTCACTGATAAGTATATATTCAGTTATTACAATACTGATTTTTGTATTCCCACTCGTAATGTGGAGAAGCTATCTACGCGGCAAGTCGATGATATTTTGCTTTTTGTTCTGTATAATAACTCAGACTTGCTATCTATCTAATCTTGTACTTCTATTGGGATTTTTAGGAATTGCTTCTCGACTAACAATCGTTTTAGGTCTTACTATTGAATACTTTGTTGTTCGATGGAAAACTTACTTGCGCTTTGTTCCCACAAGCAATTATTTCCATAATAATATCATAGATTTTATTAAAAAATATAATCCATCACTTGCAAAAGCACGGATAAAGCATAAATGGCTTAATGTATTAATAAGGCTGTCAAAATATAGAAAATGGTCTGTTTGGAATTGGCTAATGCGTAATTCGTTTATTTTGTTAGCGCTTGGCGCAGCAATGGTTTATAATATATTGTTTTTGAATCATAATATCTTATCTGATGGTCATTGTTATCAGTTTTCAGATATCCCTGTTCATTTAAAATGGGTATATTCGCTTATTCATGGAGAATTGTTCTGTGACGGCATATATCCTTTCTATATGCATGCCATGATATATGTCGTTACAACTATTTCTGGAATTCATATTCGCGAGGTTATACTTTATTATGGCGGATATCAAACGCTTATGCTTATACTTTGCAGTTATTGCGTTGCAAAAAAGGTTTTCTGCAATAAATATCTTGCACTGATGCCGGTAATGCTTTTTTCTATTCTTTTAAGACAAGCAAGATATATAGCCTCTCTTCCACAGGAATGCGGAATGTTTGCCACCATGTGCTTAGCTTATTTCATGATTGACTATGTTCAGACGAAAAGAGAACACCATACAGTTCCTACAGATTTAAAAAAGAAAAGTAAAGGCTTTTTTAGAATTAACCAGTATTTAATAAGATATCATATGAACATTGATACATTATTGATAATGCTCAGTGTAGCTCTTGTTATTGGGTATCATTTCTATACAGCAATAGCTGCTTTTGTACTTATCTTGGGATTTGGAATTGTATATTTTATAAGATTTTTAAAAAAAGAGAATTGGGTTCCGTTGCTTGCTGCCGGAATAGTCGGTGTTATCATTGCAGTGACTCCGTTTGTGGCTTGTCTTGCAAAAGGAATGAAATTTCAGGCATCTATGAATTGGGCGGCAAGCTTGATTACCGGCGATACATGGATAAACGAAGAACAAAACTCTTATCAGGATATGTTTAATGAGCATATGGGGAATAAAGGCAGTAACGATACAGTTGATCAATCAAATGAAGAAATACACTCCAAGAAACCTGTTCGCGAGCTTGTTAAGGAGGTTATCCTTAATTCTGAGTCACTAATGTTTGGGCAGTATTCAGCAAGACTGGCTCTTATATGTATAACTGCTTCTGTTGGATTTCTTCTGCTTTCCATTGTTGTTAAATGCTTTAGAGAAGTTTCACTCAACTACATAGTAATTGGAATATATATTATTATATTAACTATTCTTGTTTCGTCAGAACAATTGGGTCTTCCTGAAATTATTGACTCAGGAAGGGGAGGAGTTTTCATTCAGCCTTTTTTGGTACTTTTATACACAGTGCCGTTTGATATAGTTTTTAGGATAATCAAACTAATCAGATTAAAAGGTTGCATGGCAGCAATATCTGTACTTTCAGTTGCGGCGACATCGGCTTCTTGTATAGCACTCGTAAAAGCCGGATATCTTCATGAATATTTAATAGTAAATGGTGCTTACTATAATGAAGTCGATTATGTTTGTAAAAATATTAGAAAGAATTTTCCTGAAAAATCGTTTACTATTGTTTCTCCGACGGATGATTATTACGCTGTTGTCGATGAAGGATTTCATACAGAGCTTTCTGAGCTCATGTTTATGATTGATGGCGGTAAAGAAGAGTTTGTAATACCATCTGAATATGTATTTTTTATTATAGAAAAGAAGGCCTACCAGGATTATACATATGGACAATCTTACGCAAATCCAGAGATTGCATCAAAGGATATGCTTTATTCAGGTACTACTCAGGATTATTTCTATCAAAGGCTTGCTATTGAAAGTAAAGCATATTATTGGAGCAGAGTGATGAAAAAAACATATCCAAACAATTTCACTGTATATTTCGAGAACGATGTAGTAGTAGTGTATTTGTTGCGGCAAAATACATATTATCCATTTAGTTTAAAGGTAGATTATAAAAGCAGTTTGCCAAGTGTTGGATTAGCAGAGGAACTGGGAATTATCAGTTAAAAAATAATAGAATGGAATGAAGTATATGAATGAGAATTCAGAATTATATGTATCATATGCATCAGATGATAATTATGCTTGTTATATGGGTATTTCTATGCTATCCCTTTTTGAATCAAATAAAGACATAGAAAATATAGTAGTTTATGTGCTTGATTATGGAATAGGGGATTGCAATCGTCAAAAGTTGATAGAAGTTGCTGAAAAATATCAAAGAACAATTGTTTTTACTGCCGTTGACGATTTGATTGCAAGTCTTAAATTGAATATGGGTCCAAGAAAAATTTCTGTTGTTTCTTACACAAGATTGTTTCTCGCTTCCATAGTACCAAATAATATTGACAAGGTTATATATATTGACTGTGATACAATTGTATGCAATAGTCTTTTGCCAATGTGGAACGTTAACCTTGAAAATGCATTGATTGCTGGTGTTCAGGACACAGTCGATAGCTATTTTAATAGAATAATTAAGCTCAGCCAAGATGTTAGGTACGTTAATGCGGGAATATTGCTAATCAATCTTCGTCTTTGGCGAAAAGAAAATATTCAGAATAGTTTTCTTGAATACATAGAAGAGATGAATGGAACGGTTCCTCATCATGATCAAGGAGTAATTAATCATGTTTGTGCTGAAAGAAGAGTAGTTCTTCCCCTTCGATTCAATGTAACTTCTAATATATTTACGTTTTCAGAGAAAACGATACGCAGAATGCACGGAATAAGTGGCAAATACTATACGCAGAGAGAGATTGATGAAGCAAGAAAAAATCCAGCAATACTTCATTTCACGACCGGGCTTTTGGGCAGACCATGGGAAGAAAACTGCCGTCATCCGCATAAAGATAAGTATGAAAAAACGTTGGAATCCTCTCCATGGTACGGAAGAGCGAAGCTATCTGACACCATGAAACTTTCCGTGAAAATTTCGCGCTTTGTTTGTGAGCATATTTCTTCTGCACTGTTTGGAGAAATATATAGGATGACCAACTGGGTCCTGCATAGATAGTAACGAGGAAAAAATATTGAAACATACTAAAAAAATAAACAAACGGGTAAAAGGGTTGGACTTACTAAAATTAATCTCAGCTTTTTTAGTGGTTGCTATTCATTACCAGGCTGATATACCAACAAAAGAGTTTTTAATAACTTTTTGCAGGGTTGCTGTTCCGGTTTTTTTTATGATTAATGGCTTCTTTTGGGAATACGCCAATAATACTTCTTTCAAAAACGGATGGATAAGAATAAAAAAGTTAGCTGTGTTAACAGCTGTTACAATTGTTGTTTATAATATATATGACATAATTATACATTTTTTTAATTCTTACTTAGTCACTGATATTGTGATTTTAGCTGAATGGAAATATCAATTTACACCGATACGGATAGTAACATTTATTTTGTTTAATGATCCAGGAGCAGCATATCAATGCTGGTATATGCTTGCACTTATCTATACATATGCGATAGTTATGTTCTTTGATAAAAAAGGGAAAGCAGATGTGCTCTATAGATATGCCCCGTTTTTATTAATAATTCAATATTTTCTGAACGTAACTGCAGAGTATTTTGTATCACAATATAATTATAGCTTATTGTACCGCAACTGGCTATTCATGGCAATTCCTTTTTTCTGCATTGGTGCTTCGATTGGCAAGGTGTATCAAGAGAACAAGCAGCGTCTTTGCGAAAAACGCAGAATGTTTTTGACAGGATCAATTTTGATTTTGCCAATATATGTCATGGAAGTCCTTGCAGTTAAATATCTGCTCAGAACTTATTTTGAACTTTACCTTTCTACTATTGTACTTGCGCTGCTACTGTTTTTAACAAGTTTGACAAACGAAATACATTCAAGACCGTTGGAACTTATGAGCAAATGTGGAGCAATGTACTCCACATCAATATATTGCTCTCATGTTTTTGTAGGCAGTATAATCTCACTGTTGATTAATTTGCTTGTTCCCAGTTTATATAAATCGTATTGTATAGTTAGACCAGTTGTAGTTTTTCTTTTATCTTTGCTGATTGCGATATTATATATAAAAATCAAAAAATATGTTTCAACTAAACATATTTCCACAGCGCATAGGAATTAATTCGTATGCGCTATTCATATTGGCGCTTTAGCTTGATATAACCCCCGGTTCTACCGGGGG
>ULUA01076920.1_pt1 | contig 13332 bp, 12 predicted proteins | sample 1958081 | NCBI WGS metagenome assembly ULUA01 (sample SAMEA4835748, study PRJEB28245) | human gut metagenome | biome: gut microbiome; material: fecal sample | place: Denmark | collected 2008
ACGTCGCCCGTCCGTACCGGTTCTGCTTTAAGTAGGAGATCATCTGTTTTGCCGTCTCCTCGTCCTCGGTCACGATGTTCTGGATATTTCCGCCAAGCGCTGTCTCAATCGCCGTCTCGTACTTTTTGTCCACCTGGATCAGATCGGAAACAACACCAAGGATTCCCGCGTTGCGGCTCTTCTGCTCCATGACGCGGCGGATGCTGTTGCCGTAGCCGTCATAGCGCTCCGCAATATTTTTCAAAGACTCCAGACGGGACTGCTGCTTATGGTACTGTGCAACCGCGCTCTCCAGCTTCTGATTGGCTTCCAGGGACTTGCGCTTCCACTCCCGGTTCTGCTCATCCATTCCGGCAGCGTTTTTCTTCAGTTCTGCGATCGACGCGTTCACCGCATCGAGCTCCTTCTGATAGCTTTCCAGAACGGAGGTAAGATCCGCCTCCTCGGTCTTGCGCGCAAGCAGACGCTGCGTCAGCTGCGCCTTGCGGATGTTCACCTGCTCCATCATCGTGTCGTAGCGCTGCTGTCTCGCCTTGACGGATGCCTTGCGGTTCAACAGTTCGATAATCTCGTTCTTGCCCTTTTCAATGCCCTCGGTGCAGCGCGCGATCTCCTCCTGAATGTTCCGCAGCTGCTCTGCCGCCGTCTCCTTTTCCGTCGCCGCCGCTGCAAGCTCTGTGTCGAGTTCCTGCTTTTCCGCTTCGTATGTACCGCGCGACTCGATGCGCTCCTGCTTTTCCCGATCGATCGAGTCCAGACGGCTCTTTAAATGCTCATCGGTCATCTCCGCCGTGTGAATCTGCTCATTTAAGACATTGATCTGTCCTTCCAGCTTTCCCTTGGTCACGGTGGACTGGCTCATCTCCTCACGAATGGATGCAATCTTGTCATCCATGGACGCCATGTCCTGTTCCAGCTTCTCGTATTCACTCTTAATATTCTCGTAAGACTGGCTGGCTTCCTTCGATTCCTCGTCCGCGATGTGATATTTTCCTTCCACTTCCTTAAGTTGCGCCTCAATGCGCTCCACTTCCAGAAGGAACATATTCACATCATATTCTTTTAATTCTTCTTTTTTCTTCAGGTAGATGCGGGCTTTCTCCGCCTGACGCTCCAACGGCCCGACCTGGCGCTCCAGCTCGGCTAAAATATCATTCACACGAACCAGATTCTCGCGCTCATTCTCCAGCTTTTTCTGCGCTGTCGCCTTGCGCTTTTTATATTTTACAATGCCGGCCGCCTCGTCGAACAGCTCTCTGCGCTCCTCCGGCTTACCGCTTAAGATGCGCTCGATCTGTCCCTGTCCGATGATGGAGTAACCCTCCTTGCCGATACCTGTATCGTAAAAAAGCTCCGTCACATCCTTGAGTCTGCACGGACTTCCGTTGATCAGATACTCGCTCTCGCCGGAGCGGTACACACGCCGCGCCACGGTGACTTCCTCAAAATCAATGGCAAGCTGATGATCCGAATTGTCCATGGTAATCGCCACATAGGCATAACTTAACGGCTTGCGGTTCTCCGTACCCGCGAAGATGACGTCCTGCATGCTGGCGCCGCGAAGCTGCTTGGCACTCTGCTCTCCGAGCACCCAGCGCACAGCGTCCGCGACATTACTTTTTCCACTGCCGTTCGGTCCGACAATTCCCGTAATTCCGTTATGAAAATCAAATACGATCTTGTTCGCAAATGATTTGAATCCCTGCACTTCAATGCTCTTAAGATACATATAAACCTCTCTCTTTCATCCAGAGCAATGCCTGATATGCCGCCTCCTGCTCCGCTGCCTTCTTGGTATGTCCGCTTCCCTCGCCGATTGTCGTATTCCCGATCACCGCCTCCACCAGGAAACGTTTGTCGTGATCCGGTCCCTCCTCGCCGATGAGTTCATAGTGAAGCGGTTCCTCGTAATGCCCCTGTACCACTTCCTGCAGAATTGTCTTGCTGTCATAGAACAGCTTCTTGTGTTCAATATCCGTCAGAATGAAGCGGTGGATAAAAGCTTTTGCCGGCTCAAAACCGCCGTCCAGATAGATCGCACCGATCACGGCTTCCAGCGCATCCGAAAGAATCGACTTGCGTCCTCTTCCGCCGGTCAGGTTCTCCCCCTTGCCTAGATACAGATACTTTCCAAGGTCAATCTCCCTGGTGCACAGCGCAAGCGTCGGCTCACAGACGATGCTCGCGCGCAGCTTTGTCAGATCGCCCTCCGGGAGATCTGTATGCTCCTTATAGAGGAACTCACTCGACACGACCTCTAAGACCGCGTCTCCCAAAAACTCCAGCCTCTCATTATCCGAAAGCTTCTTCATGTGCTTCTCATTTGCAAAAGAACTGTGTGTCAGTGCCTGCTGCAACAGTCTCTGCTCGTTAAACTCATAACCAATCACTTGTTCCAGTTCTGTCAGTTTTGACATTTCATTATCCTCCTCGTCTCTTTCGGAGGTCTTTTCTTGCCCTACAGCCCTTGTATAGAGTAAGAAAAAGCCTCAAAATCTCTGTGCCCCGCGGCAACGCCGCCGTACGGGTTCCTCTTATCAACAAAAGCCCTTGCTTTCCGGACAAGGGCTTTATGACGCATCATCAAATTGTCTCTTATGAGTTTAAAGCATTCTTGATCTCTTCTACTGCATCTGATACGGTCACAATATGTTCTGCATCTTCATTTGCAATCTCAATGTCAAATTCCTCTTCAATCCCCATAATGATCTGAAAAATATCGAGGGAATCTGCTCCGAGATCATCTACGAATGTGGTCTCCATCGTAATCTCCTCTTCATCCACATTCAAAACCTCTGCAATGATTTTTTTCAGCTTTTCAAATTCCATAACCTACATTCCTTCCTGTTCCGCAGAACTTACTATATTTTTCCTGATCTTTCCATTGATGTCCTCTTCCTTGAACGTCACACACTGGAAAATAGAATTCGTAATCTCTTTTGCTTTTGCACTTCCGTGCGTCTTGACCACGAGACCGTTCAGTCCCAGAAGCGGCGCACCGCCGTACTGTGTCGCATCGAAAGTCTTTAACGTAGACTTTAATGCCGGCAATGCAAGTGCTGCACCGATTTTGCTCTTTACCGTACTCATCATGCCCTTCTTGATGGCACCGATTAACGTACCGCTGAGTCCTTCGTACAGCTTTAAGATGACATTTCCAACGAAAGCCTCGCAGACAATCACGTCCGCCTCTCCCTTTGGAATCTCTCTCGCCTCAATGCTTCCCACAAAATTGATGTCTTCACACGCCTTCAGCAGAGGAAATGTCTCCTTCACGAGGGCATTGCCCTTCTCCTCCTCTGCGCCGATATTGACAATCGCCACTCTCGGCTTCTTCACTCCGAGAACATTCTCCATATAAATGGAACCCATCTTCGCAAACTGCACCAGATGCGAAGCTCTCGCATCCACATTCGCTCCACAGTCAATCAGAAGAGAGACTCCCTTCTCCGTCGGAATCAAAGGTGCAAGCGGCGGTCTCTCAATGCCTTTGATACGACCGACAATCACCTGTCCGCCGACTAAGATCGCACCGGAACTTCCCGCTGACACAAATGCGTCTGCTTCCTTCTGCTTTACCATATTCATTCCAATGACAATGGATGACTGCTTCTTCCTGCGGATTGCATTCACCGGCGGCTCTGCAGTCTCTATCACCTCTTCTGCATGTACCACCTGAATCTGATCTCCGGGGTACGTATACTTTGCCAGTTCTTCCCGAACGACATCCTCCTGTCCTACCAGGAGCACCTGAATATCCGACCGTGCGTTCACGGCATCCACTGCGCCCTTGACCGGCTCCGCCGGTGCGTAGTCTCCGCCCATCGCATCCAATACGATTCTTGTCCTCACAGCCCCGCTGCTCTGCTGCATACTCCAGCTCCCATCTGTCCTGCCGGAGTCTAGTTCTCCACGCCTACTAAAGAATATACTATAACTCTTTCTATAAATCAATAATAAAAAATACGCTTATTTCTAATTGTAAAATTCCTGATTTCGTTCCTGCTCCGCCTCCAGATCTTCCGCCGACATATACTTACGGAAAATGCGCTCCAGGATAAAATTCGCCACCAGGATGTAGACTGCCGGAAGCAGTATCATAAGCCACGGAAGCATCCACAAGCCAAAGGCGCTCGCTGCCAGAAGCACCAGAAGAAGCAGCGACCACGGAAGATTCGCCACCGCAATCAGCGCCGCGTTCTTAAACGACTGCCCCAGACTGTTCTCAAAGCGCGCCATGTAGGCAAACAGATATACCGCCAGCATCACGACAAGCACAATCAGTACCAGGAAAACCACATACAGCACGCCGCTCTTTTGTCCCTGCGCAGCAAACTGATACATAATATAGCAGTCCAGTCCCAGAAACAGAACCACTCCTGTCAGAATCAGCGCTGCGAGCGCCGCCTGCTTAAAGTTGCTCTTAAACGCATGCCAGTATTCTTTCCACAGATAGCTTCTTCCGTGCCGGATTACCTTATTGACCGCATAATAGAGCGCCGTCGTTGCCGGTCCCGCCAGAAACGATGTCAGCCAGCACAGAATCCATCCGAATACCGATGCGCTCTGCCATGCCAGGAAAAATGTCGTTGCCATCGGGATGCAGCAGAACACCCACAGCACGCTTAAGATCACACAGTCAACCACCTTACTGAGTCCCTGAAAAAACTTATTGTCCAAATTAAAAAAATCACCCATATGAATCCTTCTTTCTGTCTCCTATGTTTCTCCTGTTATTTTCTCATAACATGACACGATCGCCCGAAGCGGGACGCCCCAGTCGCGCTCCCCTCCGGCATCCTGTGAACATCCGAATATCATGCTGACAAGTTTTCCGTTTTCATCAAAAACCGCCGATCCGGAATCCCCGTCAGTAACCGCCAGGCGCACTTCCGTCTCCTTTTCTCCCTGTCCCCACAGGAATTCCGTCTCTTTCCGAAGAAGACTTCCCGTCAGCGTGTGGAGCACATTGCCTTCCTGTCCGATGCGCACGATTCCGACCGGCAACTCTGCATTGCCAAGTTCTTCCCAGCTCGCAAGATCATACGACACCGTCTTTAGCTTTTCCTGCACTTTCTTTGGAATCGCCGTCCGGTCAACCGCCACGACGCCCACATCATAAACATCGTCGGTACCCGCTTTGCTTCCCGTAACGCAGGTTCCATCATAAAAATACACATCCCAGTCGTCGTACTTTGCTATGACATGGCGGTTCGTACACAGATACACCGTATCATCCGTCATTTCCATAATAAAACCGGAACCCGCGGTATGTCCTCCCTCCGGCGTCCCGTGATAAATCTGTACCACACACGGCAGCACCTGCTCCAACACCGCTTCCATAGTGTCTTCCGCGCCGTCCGTCTCCACCCCGGTTCCTTCACTGCTCTGTACCGCTTGTTCCGTTCCCGTCCCGGTCTGCCCGCTGCCCGGTGCCATTTGTTCTGTTTCCGCTCCAGTCTGTCCGCTGTCTTGCGGCATCTGTTCCGTGCTCTGCGGTATCTGCTCCGTTGTCCTGCTCTCTTCCCCGGCAGCATCCTGTGTCTGTTCTGCACAGCCTCCCAGTCCCAGTAAAAGCCCTATACCCCAAAGCGTCAGCACTGCCTTCATCCTGCATCTATGCACTCTACGCATTTCTTCTTCAATCCGTTTCCACCAGTTTTTCCCTTGTACCATATTCATTTATTATAGCTTTCCATAACGCCCCGGTCAAGGAACAAAAGGCGCAGCACAAAGTGTTTTCCTATAAAGAAAAAACAGCCGCGTCTCCGCGGCTGTTTTTCCCTAAAGAATCATTTTAGTAATTGTACTCGGATGCATACTTACCATACATTGTGGTCTCGTCTGCATTGTAGTTGTTGATGTCAACAACGCTTCCGTTCTCAATCTTAAATACATTCCAGATGGTACCTGCCTGATTCAGAGGTACATTGTACTCTTTCACAAGAACAAATCCCTGGTATACCTTTACGTTTGCGCCAGACTCAGACATCTTTGTGGATGTAGCGTCATAACGATCTGTAAAGTCTTTTACAGAGTAATAGTAAGTAGCATCTGTACGTGCATTTACGATGGTTACCGTCTCCGGTCCGTAGGAGCTTACATCATCCACATCCAGGGATGCGATCACGTTACCGTCCGTATCTCTCTCTACCTTATTGTAGTAAGCGATGTGGAATACAGAGTTGGCATCATCTAATCCAACCAGGTGGGAATCGAGATCTCTCGGTGTCTCACCCCAGGTAAGAACGATTCTGAATTCTGTGCTGGTAACCTCGCTTGTGCTGGTCGGGCTTAATACGCCTTCGCATGCACCAATTGCATTGGAGCTTGCTACGTTTACAAAAGTGGATACGAATCCGTCTCTTGCGAACTCAAGGGTGTAGTAACCTCTCTCAAGAGAGAAGCTGTAATTGCCGTCTGCATCTGTGGTGGTCGTAGCGATCACATCACCGGACTGATTGTTCCAGTTCGCACGTACATTTACGGTTACACCTTCAATACCAAGACCTGTGGTTGCATTCTTTGCAACGCCTGCAACGGTATTCACACCGCTCATATCAGAGCTCAACAGCTGGAATGTTGGCAATGTGAAGCTTCCATTGTCAGCGTTGATGCTGATGGAGTTCACTGTCAAGGTTAAGTAACCAACAGCTGCTGCCTGAACGGAGTATACACCCGGTACGAATTCCGGAATCTCATAGTAACCGTTTGCGTCTGTGGTAATCTCATAGTAACCATCGCCTACAACCAGACCATTCTCCGGCTCCTCTGTCTCCTCTGTAGACTCTGTTGCCTCCGTAGACTCTGTTGTCTCTGTAGCTTCTGTAGACTCTGTTGTCTCTGTGGCTTCTGTAGACTCTGTTGTCTCTGTAGCTTCTGTAGACTCTGTTGTCTCTGTAGTTTCTGTGGACTCTGTCGTCTCAGCCGTTGTCTCAACAGACTCTGTAGCTGCTTCTGCTTCCTCTGCTGTTGCATTGAAGCTTGTCAGTCTGAATGTAACTGTTGCGCCTGCAACCGGTGCACCTGTCTCCGGGTTTGTCAGACGACCGTTTGTTCTGATCGGTGCTGTGTTGGTAGAAGTATTGTTGCCGTTGTCAGCACTTCCTGTATTAGAAGATCCGCTGTAAGAAGACTCTGTGTAGCTGGATGTTGCTGCTACAGCTGCGCTCGCATCTCTTCCCTCTGCTCTACCAAACTTTAAGTAATGCTTGTAAAGCGCAAGCACATCGTAACCGAATGCTGCCTTTAAGTCCGGATATCTGTCTGCGTATGCTCTTGCATCAAAGGTGCCGAAAGAATTTCTTCCCTCATTGAAGCCGTATTTGATGTAGTGGTTCACATATGCATCCCAGTTATCGCCGAATGCCGCATCCAGATCCGGGTACGCTGCTCTGTATTTCTGTACGTCGATAAGTGCGGTGCTTGTTCTGCCCTCTTTCTTACCGAATGTTTTATAATGCTTGTACAATGCTGTCTGATTCGTGCCGAATGTATCCTTGAGATCACTGTAGGTCTCAGAATAATACTGTGCATCAAATACATCTCTCAATGTTGCCGCAGATACGGTTGCCGTACCTCCGAATGTCAACACACCTGCAAGAACAAGTGCTGTAATTCTGCGAGCCATTCCGCTTCTCTTTGCGGAGCGCTTCGTTTCTGTCTCGTTCAATTCCTTCTTCACTAACATTTCCTCCTTGTTGTTGTGACGTTACATGTATCATTGTAAATATCTGGAACAAAAAAAGTAACCACTTTTTAACAATTTGTTAACACTTTTTTTCAATACCAGAACAAAGTATACGGAGTTTCCTATTACACAAAAAAGAGACCCGGCAGATCCGGATCTCCTCTGTACCGCTGGAATTAGTCCTGCGGAATGATTTCTTTTTTGTTGTAAGAGCCACAGTTCTTGCATACTCTGTGAGGCATCATCAGCTCTCCACACTTGCTGCATTTTACTAATGCAGGAGCAGTCATTTTCCAGTTTGCTCTTCTTTTATCTCTTCTTCCCTTGGAAGATTTATTCTTCGGACAAATAGACATTTACTTACACCTCCTTAAATTTGTTAAAGACATCTTGGATTGCTGCCATTCTTGGATCCAGTTCTGTTCTCTGGCAATCGCAGTTCCCCTTATTCAGGTTCATTCCGCACACCTTGCAAATTCCTTTGCAATCTTCTCTGCACAGAACTTTCATCGGCCAGTTCACCAAAATCTCTCCATAGATAAGCTTATCTATATCCAGATTTAATCCAATCAGGTAGTCTGTTTCTTCCATTTCATCATCCACAACTTCCGTTCCGTCCATGCGGAGCTTCTTGTCGATGACAATGTGGATGTCCGTCGGAACTTCCGTAAGACATCTGCTGCACGGGATTGATACTGTAAGATCCGTCTCCCCGCTCAAAAGCAGCTCACTGCCCTCGCGGTTCGCAATCCTGAGATCAAACGGCGCGCTCTTCGTGATCGGGAACTCACCAAGCCTCGATACAAATGTATCCTGCTCGATATGAACCTTCTCGGTAACTTCTCTGTTCTCACAAGATACAATCTCTGAAATATCGATCTGCATGGTTTACTCCTTCGCCTCATGCACATGAGGTTTTCACACCTAACCAATTATACATAGGCGTCCCTGGTTTGTCAATCACTTTTTTGCTTTTTTGTCAAGGAATTTTCCTTGACAGCAAAAACTATTTTACAAGCGCTACAGTCTCTCTTGCAATCGCAAGCTCCTCGTTGGTCGGGATCACGCATACCTTTACCTTGGAATCTGCGGTAGAGATGATCGCCTCGTCGCCGTGGGTTGCATCGTTCACTGCCTGATTTACCGTCACGCCGAGATAACCGAGATAAGACATTACCTTCTCACGAACCAGGTTCACGTTCTCACCGATACCCGCGGTAAATGCGATGGCATCTACACCGTTCATTGCTGCGACATAGGAGCCGATGTATTTTGCCACACGATAGCTGAATACCTCGATCGCATTGGTTGCAAGCTCGTTGCCTGCCTCGTGTCCTGCCTGCAAGTCACGGAAGTCAGAGGAGAGACCGGACATTCCCTGTACGCCGGACTTCTTATTTAATACATTCATGATACCTTCGATATCAAGATTCTCTTTCTTTGCGATGAACTCCATGATCGCCGGATCAATATCACCGGAACGTGTTCCCATGACAAGTCCCTCAAGCGGTGTCAGACCCATGGAGGTATCTACGCACTCGCCGTTTAATACGGCACTGATAGATGCGCCGTTGCCGAGATGTGCCACGATGATCTTGGAATTTTTAAGATCCATACCAAGGAACTCTGCGGTACGCTTAGATACAAAGCTGTGGCTTGTTCCGTGGAAACCGTATCTTCTGACCTTGTATTTCTCATAATACTCATGAGGCAGACCATAGAGATATGCTTTCTTCGGCATTGTCTGATGGAAAGCGGTATCGAATACGCCAACCATCGGTACGTTCGGCATCAGCTCCTTGCAGGCATCGATACCGATCAGGTTTGCCGGGTTGTGAAGCGGTGCAAGATCGTTGCACTCCTCGATTGTCTTTAATACTTCCGGTGTCAGAAGTGTAGATGCTGCGAACTTCTCTCCACCGTGTACGACACGATGTCCGACTGCGTCGATCTCGGAAAGGCTTGCGATTGCACCGGTCTTCGGATTCACCAGTGCATCAAGAACCATCTGGATTGCCTGCTTGTGCGTCGGCATTGCAGCTTCTGTAATCTCTTTGTCCAGTCCGGTCTTCTGGTATACCAGTCTTCCGTCGATTCCGATTCTCTCACAGAGACCTTTTGCCATTACCGCTTCGCTCTCAGAATCGATGAGCTGATATTTTAATGAAGAGCTTCCACAGTTGATAACTAATACGTTCATAATATCCTCCTTGTTTTGTGAAGCAAAATCCGAGCCCTCTGGCGAGGAGAGGATCTGCCTCCTTGTTTTGCGAAGGTCTGTCTCTCACAGACCGCATATAATTTTAGTATACGCTTGTCACGCCCGCGAAACAAGCCAGTAATTGCCAGTTTCTTTGTACAAAATGAAAAACAGCCTGACAAAAATTTAACAGTCACACCCCGCTTTCGTGTTCGTCAACCCGCACCGCGTGCACCACAAACCGCAGCCCGTCACCCGAGCAGGTGGACAGTGTCAGAACCTTATCATCCTTTCCCACCGTAACGCCCGTATCCTTGTAGGAGGACTTAAGCAGTTCTGTGAGGAACCCGTCAAAAGTCTCATCCGGCAGATATCCGGTCGTATAGACATCCGAATCTTCCGGGACATCACTGTACGCAAAAATCTGATAGCGGTAGGCTGCATCCTCCGTAAACACGGTAAAATACGCATTTTTTTCATAAAAGCCGTCGTTTTTATATTGTTTCAGCGAACCGAACATGCTTCCGTTTTTCATGTTGTGTCCGTACAGAATCGTGTGGCAGTCGTTAAAATCGGGGACGTTGTTCCCCTCCATAAAAATGCAGCCGGATTTCGACGCATTTCCATAGAGATCGGTATGCAGGTAGGTCTCGTCATCCCCGGAATACAGAATGGGATAATCGATCTGCTCTATATTGTCAAAATAAATCCAACCGATCACATCCGGATTTGCTTCCTTTAGCGTCTCAAAATCCACCTGCAATACCTCATACCATACCGGCAGCGCCTCGTAGGTATCGTCCGCCCGCTTGTACGCGAGCAGCGCCGGGATCAGTTCATAAAGGGCTGCCGCCATCAGCAGAAGCCCTACCGCCATCAGCAGAAGCGATCCAATGTTTCTGTTTCTCTTCACGTAAAATGCTCCTTTTTCTTTTTTTCTATTTCACAGTATGCTATGATAGCTACAGTTTTTATCACATTGCAGTACGGGAGGATCCGCCATGAACGTCATTGGCATTATCGCAGAATACAATCCATTCCACAACGGGCACGCCTATCAGATCGCGCATGTCAGAAAAAATCTTCACGCCGACTATATCGTTGTCGCCACAAGCGGCGACTATGTACAGCGCGGAGAGCCCGCCCTTCTGGACAAATACACCCGTGCCCGCATGGCGCTCTCCTCGGGTGCAGATGTCGTGCTCGAGCTTCCCGTACTCTGGTCCACCGCTTCCGCAGAGCTTTTCGCGGACGCCGGAATCTCCCTCTTTGAGAAAATGGGCTGCGTAAACGGCATCTGTTTTGGCGCTGAGAGCGGCGACCTTGCCCTCCTTCGCCGCATTGCGGACGTTCTCGCGGATGAACCGGCGGATTTAAAGGCTTCCCTGAAACATAACCTAAAATCCGGCAGTACATTCCCAAAGGCAAGGGAAGCTGCCCTGCTCTCGTATTTTTCCGGCTCCGCCGGTCAGAATGGTGCCCTGCCCGTATCCGCAGAGGCGCTCTCCTCCCTGCTTGCCTCCCCGAACAACATACTGGCTCTGGAATACTTAAAATCGCTGCGCCGCCGCGCGTCTTCGATCACGCCCTATCTGCTAAAGCGGGAAGGCGCCGCATACCACGAAACATCCATCCGCTCCGGCGCATCCGAAGTCCCGGCATCCGCGTCCGCGATCCGGCATACACTCTTCGCCGGTGGCGCCGGAGCATCCGAAGATTCTGCCGACGGGATTCTGCATCATGCCATGCCGCAGGAGGCACTGTCCATCCTGCAGGACTACCGGGCAGATTTTCCGCTGCTGTGCGCCGATGACTTTTCCGGCATCCTGGGGTATCTGTTGTTAAGCAGTTCTGCCACGCAGCTCGCCCGGACTGCCGATTCCTCCCCGGAGTTTGCCAACCGCATGCAAAACCAGCTTCCTTATTATACCTCTTTTTCCTCCTTCGCGTCACGGTTAAAAAGCAAAGAAATGACGCTCACGCGCATCAACCGCATTTTGCTGCACTCCATCCTTGGCATTACTTCTTCTGATTACGCATGCGGCAATGCACTGGATAAAATTCCCTACCTGCGCATTCTCGGCTTTCGGGAAAGCGCCGCTCCCCTGCTTGCCGCGCTAAAGGCATCCGCTGCAGTTCCACTTATCACACGGCCATCGCAGGCACCAAAGCTTTTGTCCACAGATGCCATGCAGGTGTTTGAACGTGATGTGTTTGCCGGGAATCTCTATCTGCAGATGCGCAATCAAAAAGGCGGCACGCCTCTGCACGCCGCCCGCATGCAGGAGCATGACGTTCCCCCCGCCTCCGAATATCAGCGGCAGATCGTCACCCTGCCATAGTGCAGTCTCATTTTTTTGTCTTTTTTCCAAATACGGCGGCGGACAGCAGTGCTACCAGCGGGACCGTACACACGATACCCACGCTTCCCGCAATGCACTGGATAATCTCGATCGCCACAAAGTCCGTATTCATCAGCTGCTGAAAGCTGACGTCATAGGAGTAGATCATCAACATCATGTTCAGCGATGTCCCGGCGACTGCCAGGATTAGCGTGTTCGCCATGGTTCCCATCGCGTCTCTTCCGATATTCATCCCGGAGGCAAACAGCTTCGCCATGCCAAGCGACCGGTCCACCTGATGGATCTCCGCCACCGCGGAACAGATACTCATCGCCACATCCATCACCGCTCCCATACACGAAATCAAAATACCGCACAAAAACAGATCCCGGATCTTCAGTTCCGTGGTGCTTGTGATCAGAAGCAGCGTCTCCGCCTCATCCATCTGGTAGGTCGTAATCGACATGGCCTTCTGCGCGATCAGTGCAAACACCGCTCCCGCGAGCACACCCAGCATGCTTCCGATTGCCGCCACAACCGTCTTGGTCGAGATGCCGTCTATCAGGAAGAAACTGACAAAATTGCAGACCAGAATCAGCAGAATCGTGACCGCCAACGGCGAGTAGCCCTTCAGCGCAAGCGGCAGTAAAATCCAGAGGATACATACCACGGTAAACGCCAGCCCCGCCACAGATTTTGCACCTTTTTTTCCTCCGATCAATACGAGAAGCAGCACAAACGCCACGATGCAGCCGATCATCTGCGGAATGCGGTAATAATTGTAGACCGATACCTGATATTCGTCCTCCCCCGTCGTGTCGATGCGGATGGAGACTTTATCCCCCTCCGCCACTCTGACGTTATACAGGGAGCTGAAATAATTTTCCACAATGGCCGTATCGCCCTTGTAGCGTCCGGTAAGGATCTCGACCTCCAGCGTCATACTTCCCCGCCAGATTCCGTCCATCTCCTCATCCACCGTCTTGTGATCTTCCACAACCCGCAGGACTCTTCCGACCTCATAGTCCGTTCCCGCCATGTTGCTGCTCCTATAAACCGGTCTGTCTTTATTCGCGAACCAGATCAGTCCGCAAAAAGCA
>ULUA01035152.1_pt1 | contig 13329 bp, 11 predicted proteins | sample 1958081 | NCBI WGS metagenome assembly ULUA01 (sample SAMEA4835748, study PRJEB28245) | human gut metagenome | biome: gut microbiome; material: fecal sample | place: Denmark | collected 2008
AGGGTACAGTTGTACCTTGATGAGAAAAAATAGAAGAAAGCTTGATAAATTTTAACGAACCCATGAAAATAATGAAAGCACTTGACTAAAAAAAGAAACAGTTATATAATATAAGTCGTACTATTGATGGTAAACTGTGTAAGAGCACAGATGGGGAGAAAGGTATATTTAATAAAAAATTACATTCGGCACACCATAATTAATAATTCGGATTTAGTTAAATTATGTAAAATCAGAGATATACTTTATTTTGTAAATATTTATTACAGTTTTGAATGAGGAGAGACAATATGAGAAAGAACATTATCATTATTATTTTTGCATGTGTTCTGATTTGTGGCTGTCACAGGGCAGATGGACAATTGCAGGAAACGGTGACCGATGAAACAACACACCAGGTTGATAGTTTTATTTCTCCAGAGCTGGTCTGGCAGGATAATTCCAGAGATTTGTACAGTGCAACAGGAATGCCGACAGCCCTGTCATTTGAGGAGCTTAAGAGTGATATATCCGGTGGCAATTCCATGGCGGCAATGGGAATGCAGCATGCTGCAGCATTAAAAAAACATTTTTTCATAGATGGGGATAGTGTTAACTGCTGGGATGAGATGGTATATATTGGCTCTGATGGAGAAAAAAAATCAATCAGAATCACAGAAGGCTTTGAAAAGCAGGTGACAGGAATAGGAAGTATCTGGGCAAGTGAGCACTATGTGGCATTCAGCTCGGAGCCTGCCGAAAACACTCCTCATGGCTTTAAGTATGTAATCTGCGAGCTTGACGAAGATATGAGTGAAGTCAGCCGAGTGGATTTGGACTTCCTTGTGTCAGATTATGTGACTCCGCTTTCCATGTCAGAGGATAAGGATGGTAATGTTCATCTCATTTACTCAAAACAGGAGAAGGAGTACGCTTACTCCTGCCATTATTGTATAGTTTCCGCATATGGGAAGCTGCTTTGGGAAACAGAACTCGATAATGAAGAAAATGTGTCACTAAATCCACTTGGTGATGGCACGGTTGCATTATGGAATAATGATGAAATATTCGTGGTTGATTCTGCAGCTGCAAGTGAGACAAGGCTTGAAAAACTTGAAGGCTATGGCGGATGCTTTACATACTGGGATGAAAATAATATTCTTTTTGCAGATAAAGATGGCGTTTATTTAAAAAATACTTCTGATGGCAATACACAGACTCTGTATCTGTGGAAAAATCATGGCATAAGGGTATCAAAAGCTGAGACTGTGTCCGGCTCGCAGGAACAGGGGATAAATGTACTGTACAGTGATTCTAATGGATACGGATTTGTGCACCTTGAACCTACGACACAGGAGGTTGAGGTTAAGAGTATAACATTTGCTGTTGATCATTGGAATAAGAATGCTTATAGTGCAGCAGTTGCGGATTTTAACAGAACGTATCCTGCTTATCAGATAAATTTGACAGAATATCAGTATGATGACCAGAAAATGCTTACTGAGCTGACTGCGGGAGAAGGTCCTGTAATAATAGACACTGCCCTTGTGGAGTTCAAAGATATGACAAAATACTGGGAGCCATTGGATGATATATTTGACCAGATGGGAATTACCGATGAACTTATTCCGGAAGCTGTTAACATGGGGAGAGTCGATGATAAGTTATATGGTGTCGTGACCAACTTCCGCATAAGAACGGTTATCACTGCAATGAAGGACATGGATGGGTGGAACTATGAGGAGTTCATTAAATGCATAGATGACAGGAAGGATTCATTGAAATCAATTTTTTATGGAAATTCTATGGATGATGGTACAGCTTTTGTTTTGAAGTATTTCATGCATGGTCTCAAAGATAATTATTTTATTGATTCTGTGAATGGCACAACATCCTTTGATACGGAAGCGTTTCGTAATGTTATAGAATTGGGAAAGCAGTATCAGGGAACAAACGGAAAATATGAAAATCTTTTAGATGGCAGCATGCTGTGCCTTGATGTAGAAATTAAAAAACCACTTGATATATCGTACCTTCGATTACTTATGGGTGATGATGTTAATTTTATCGGATATCCTTGTGAGGATGGAAATGGGCATTACATGGCACCGACTTCCATGCTGGCTGTAAGGGACAATGCCGGCGATGAGGAAAAACGTATTGCACATTCGTTTATCAAGCTTATGCTTTCCTACAAAGAACAGCTCGAAGCCTCAGAAAGTGATGATTTTGATATAAGTGTGCGAAAGGATGTATTCGAACATCAGTTAAGTGAGATTGATACAAAGGTGTCGTGTTATATTATGGGACTGCCGGTTGTAAATATTGAAGAAGAACAGCTTGATTATGACAAGGACAGAAAACTTCTGCTTGACTTAATTGAAAAGTCCACACCTGATAGCAGTCTTCCGGTTGAACTTAATGATGTTATGGCGGAGGAACTGGTAAATTATTTTGAGGGAGACATGGATGCGGATAAGGTTATTTCAAACCTGAAGGGAAGGGTTGAACTGTATCTTGGTGAGAGAATGTCACGGTGATAAAGAAAGATAGGCAGGAAAATCCCAAACAGGGTACAGTTGTACCTTGATGAGAAAAAATAGAAGAAAGCCTGACAAATTTTAACGAACCCATGAACATAATGAAAATATTTAGCTAAATAAAAGGACGGATGTATAATATAAGTCGTACTATTGATAGTAAACTGTGTAAGAGCACAGATGGGGAGAAAGGTATATTTAATAAAAATTTAGACGAAGAAGGTGATTAAAGAGAATATAAGAGCTTCAAAAGATGAATTTAATATATTTATGAACAAATTGATATATGCTCGCTTTTATGCGAGCATATATTTTAGATAATAATTGAATATGGGGGGAAAAGAAAATGAACAAAAAGCTTATTACAGTTATTTTGTTTCTGGCAGCAATTACATTGTCAGCATGTAATAAAGAAAAGAATGCCGGGTATTCTGCTTCGTATGAAACCATACAGGCTGGGCAGAGTGAGGATGTCAATTATCAGCTTATTAAGCAGAATGTTATTTATAAGGACGCAGATAGTAAGAATGTCGTTAAATACAATAAGATTTCAGGGGAAAAAGTATTAGATAACATTACGAATGAGAATGAAGTAATTCTCAATCTGGCTGTGTCAGGGCAGGATAAAATTTTTGTTATACTCAGAAATAATCTCGAAAACACGACAATGGTTAAGGTTTATGATATCTTTGGAAAATATATTTCACAGACTGAGCTTGCCATGCCGGATGACAATTCAGATGTTTACGCTATGGCTGCAGACAGCAGAGATAACATATATATTGCCTCACAGGGCAGTCTGTATGTTTACTCAGAAGCGGGGGAGCTTAAGCAGGAGTATAATGTAAATGAAATTATTACGAATGTGTTCGTAGTACCGGAGGATAAAGTATATTTTTCAACATTTTCAGGTAAAGAAAAGAATTTATATGTGATTTTGGAGAACGGTAAGGATACAGAGAAGGTAAAAAGCTTCCCGCAGCAGGTTAAGCTTTTAAATTGTTATAATAATATTTTTTATGTGGAAAACGGAAAACTGAACTGTTATGTTAACGACAGTGATAATCAGACGGTTATTGATTTAGCGGATTATGATTTGATTGGAATAAATCTCTGTTCGGTAGAAAAGATTAATGATAGTTCTTATATATTTGTAAATGAAGGTGAAAATGGAATTGAGATAGTAAGCCTTACAAAGAAGGCAGATAATGAGGATGAAGTAAAAAAACAGGAGTTATGTATTGCAACGCTGACAACAAGCAGTAAATATGCTAGTTATGTTTCTTCTTTTAATAAATCTAATAAGGAGTACATTATTAAAGCTGGTAAATACAGTGATGACAGTGATACAAGACAGAATCAGATAAATGCTTCACTTGCGGGTACGGATGCACCAGATATAGTGGAGGTTTTATCAGGTGCAAGCAAGGACACATTGAAGGAATATGTAAGCAAGGGCTATCTTGAAGGTATAAATTCGTACATAGAAAAGAGCGATATAGTTGATTTGACCGGAATTATTGAGCGGGTTGTGGAGGATTTTACGATTGATGGAAATTTATATACATTTCCTACGGATTTTTCATTCTATACTCTGGCTGTGCCTGCAGATTCAATAGGGGACACAGAATCCTGGACCATAGAAGAATTCTTAGATTACTGTGAACAAAATCCCCAGCTTTATATTGAGCCGGGCTGGACTGCAGAAGATTCCAAAAAATGTATTATGGATATGGCAATGCTGAATGGAATATATGGTTTTGTTGATTTTGATGAGGGAACCGCCGATTTTGATAATGAACGCTTCAGAGATATATTAAACAGAATTAATGCACTCAATATCACACCGGTAACCTTAAGCGGGGAAGAGAGGAGTGCAGCAGGGGATAACGTAGTATGGAGAAAATACATATATTCTGCACGCGATTTTGAGAAGCTTGAATGGCAGAACGGAGACGGAAGGCAATTAAAGCTTATAGGTTTTCCGAGTGGAAATGAAAGAGTAAGTGCAGGTATAATGTCTTATGGAAGCCTTGTTGCGATAACGGCTGCTTCTGAATATAAGGATGCTGCATGGGAATTTCTTGAGGCAGTACTGTCGAGGGCATTTATAGAGAGCGAGAGTGGGCAGTTCGTTACCGGAAAGGAAGCATTGGAGGCAACGCTTGCTAAGGAGGTTGAGACAGAGTATCTTAAGGATTCTGATGGAAATTATGTACTGGATGAGAATGGAGATAAAATAGCGGATGTGACATATGTTAATGGAAGACCTGTAGAGCCAATGACAACCGGGCAGGTAGACGAGGTCAGGACTGCTATAAAAAATGCAGTGTTTTATAATGATCTGGAGCGTGACTGTATAGCGATTGTATGCGAGGAAGCGGGAATGCTTATTGAGAATAATAGAACTATAGATGAGACCATAAATATAATCCAGAACAGAGTGCAGCTCATGCTGGATGAGAAATGAGGATTAATATTAGAAAGAACATTATCATTATTATTTTTGCATGTGTTCTGATTTGTGGCTGTCACAGGGCAGATGGACAATTGCAGGAAGCGGTGACCGATGAAACAACACCCCAGGTTGATAGTTTTATTTCTCCAGAGCTGGTCTGGCTGGATAATTCCAGAGATTTGTACAGTGCAGTATATGAGATGGATGACGGAAAAGTCAGTGTTAAAAAATGAGAGAATGGTATAGCAGCTTACATATCTGAAATGAGCATAGCCGGAAAGAGCGATAACTTATAACATTGTTTATCATTTTTTAATTGCAAATATCCCCCATATCATATATAATGATATAAGTTTTAGCCGGTTCACAAAAAATATTTCCGGTCAAGGAGGAAAAAATGGTATTATTAGAGTCAGCAGCAGGCGGAGCTTCATTAATCCTTTTATTAGTAGGATATATTATTTTCTTCGTTGTACTTATGTACTTTATCGCAATCCGTCCACAGAAGAAGCAGCAGAAGCAGCTCAATGAGACACTTGCCTCAATGGAGGTTGGCGACAGCGTTCTCACAACAAGCGGTTTCTATGGAGTTGTTCTCGATATCACAGATGACGTTGTAATCGTAGAGTTCGGTAACAACAAGAACTGCCGTATCCCTATGCAGAAGACAGCTATCGTACAGGTTGAGAAGCCGGAGAAGTAATATCGGCGGTGTAAACATACATTTTTGAGTATGAATGCTGAATATGTACCCTCTTTGCCGGGCAGACCGGTAAGGAGGGTGTTTTTTTGGAAATGTTAGATAAGAACCTATCGAATGCATTATTTCTTGATAGGGAATGGCAGAAATTCGAGCTTGAGCTGCATGCCCAGTCCGGCTGCAAGTTTTTTCATCATTGCTAAGCTGGGATTTCTTGTTCCGTGTTCAATTCGGCTGATATCTGCCTGTGTTATTCCTGTCCTATCTGATAATTCTTTTTGCGTGATATTCTGGCTTGCTCTAGCATCAATCATAGCTTGAATTATGTCATATTCAGGCTGTAATTCATCATATTCTCTTTTTACTTCTGAATCGGACAGCGCCTTTTTTTTTATATTCATTATACTTGCTCATTTTTATGCCTCCGTTCATAGTCATCTTTATATTTCCTGGCTAATTCGATTTGGTTTTTGGGTGTTTTTCTGGTCTTTTTGGTGAAACCATTTGTAAGTACTGCTGTATTCCCCACGTAGAAAAAATAAAAATTCTGGTTATGTCAGAGCTCTGTTTTGCCCGCAGCTCAAAGATGCCATCTTTAATATGTTCCGAGAATGGCATTCTAAGCTTAGTTCCATTAGTTTCCAGCAGATCAATGGTTCTAAGTGTTTTTGCCAGTAGCTTTGGCTCTAATGTGTCTAAGTATTCTTGTACAGGACATGAACCTTCTTCTGTATCGTAAAACTCAATATCTATCATATGTTCTCCTTTATATTTTATGTTGTATACGACATATTGCCAACAGGCTATATGTAAAAATCGGGAAAAATTCCGTCATTTACAGATGAAATAATAGCATCAAGCTCTTTTTTAACATTTTCTATTCCTGTTTTACTTTTCATCCAATTAGTGCGTCTGGTAATATTATCATCTGCTGTATGAGGTATTATTTTAATTTGTTCAGGAAATAAATAGTTGGCAATAGCAAGACTTCTTCTCATGTGATATGTTGTTGTAATTAGTAGAATCTTTTTGATATTATTTAATCCACAAGCTCGTTGTAGCTTAGTTAATGAAAATAAAATATTTTCAATGGTATTTAGTGAATCGTTTTCTATTATAATATTGTCTTTTGTTATACCTAGCTTTAAAGCTATATTGTACATATGCTCAGCTTCGCTCATTGTACCCTCTGTAAATTCATGAGCACAACCGCTGCTTAGCAAAAGTCTGGAACAGCGTCCGTTCATGTATTCTTTAACTGCGGTAGAGACAAGAGCTTGTACTGAATTTAAATCACCTAAAACAATTATACAATCAACAATTTCTCCAGTATCTTTCAGACCTTCAAAGAGAGCTCGGTCTATTATTTTTTCAGTAATTCTTTTATTTTTGAGTTCGGAAATTAATAATCTGCTATTGCCTGAGATATCAGTATCGTCTTGACTTGATGAATTTTTCGCTGTATTACATTCCGATTTTATTTTATAATCTAGTAATCTTAGAAAATATTCAGGAATTCTTCTATTTCCCATTTCCCAGTCAGTAATTGTCGGGTATGGTATGTCATATTTTTTTGCAAATTCTTTTCTATTTAAGCCTTCTTCTTTTCTTAATTCAATTAGAAGGTACATCTTTTCATCTTTTTCCATTTGAACCGCCTTAATGTCAAATAATTAATTATGCAATGCATATATCTATATTATACATTTATGCAATGCATAATTCAGTAATCTTTTATTTATTTAAAAAAATAATTTTGCATAAAAAAAGTACATAAGCCTTGATGTATTTTAATCAAATATATGTTATAATCGTAACTTGAAAATAAAAATAACTTGATGTACCATAATTAGAAAAGCAAAATAGACAGCCGGATACATAAGCGCGGCAGTGATTTGGAGGTATGTTATGGAATTTAATGTTACACTTATTCCGGGAGACGGAATCGGACCTGAGATTGTGCGTGAGGCAAGAAAGGTTCTTGACAGGGTGGCAGAAAAATATGGACACAGATTTACATATAAGGAAGTGCTTATGGGTGGCTGTTCAATAGATGCGTACGGAGTTCCGCTCACGGATGAGGCACTTGCCACAGCGAAGGCTTCGGATGCCGTTCTTCTTGGAGCGGTTGGCGGAAGAGTGGGAGTGGACAGCTGGTATGAGCTTCCTCCTAACAAGAGGCCTGAGGCAGGACTTCTTGCAATCAGGAAGGGACTTGAGCTATTTGCCAATTTAAGACCTGCATACCTGTACAGCGAGCTTAAGGGTGCATGTCCTCTCAAGGAGGAGGTTGCTGATAAGGGCTTTGATATGATTATCGTCAGAGAGCTCACAGGTGGTCTCTATTTCGGAGAGAGAAACACCAAGGAAGTTAATGGTGTTGTGACGGCGGTGGATACACTCAAGTATGATGAGAATGAGATAAGAAGAATTGCAATCAAGGCATTCGAGATTGCGATGAAGAGAAATAAGCATATTATCAGTGTTGACAAGGCTAACGTCCTTGACACATCGAGACTCTGGAGAAAGATTGTTGCCGAGGTTTCTAAGGATTATCCTGAGGTTAAGGTTGAGGATATGCTTGTCGACAACTGTGCAATGCAGCTTGTGAAGGATCCGGCGCAGTTCGATGTGGTTCTCACGGAGAATATGTTCGGCGATATTCTTTCGGATGAGGCGAGCATGATAACAGGCTCCATCGGAATGTTATCATCGGCGAGCCTTGGAGCGGGCAGGCTTGGTCTTTATGAGCCTAGTCATGGTGCAGCTCCGGACATAGCAGGGCAGGATAAGGCAAATCCTATTGCGACAATCCTCTCAGCGGCTATGATGCTGCGCTACTCATTCGATCTTGACAAGGAAGCGGCTGCAGTTGAGGCTGCGGTCAAGAGCGTTATCTCAGAGGGCTACAGGACAGTCGATATCATGGCGGATGGAATGAAGCAGGTAAGTACTACACAGATGGGTGATTTGATTGCCGAAAGAGTATAATGCGGAAAATATAAGGCTGTTATTGTTGTATGCTGATGTGAGGCAGTATTGCAATTAGTATAGAATTTATGTGAGTGATAGTTTTGAAAGATAAAAATAGTATTTTATATCTATATTTTAAAAATTCAGTAGATTAAAGTCTGAAAGTGTGCTATAATAAATCAATCTTTTATCTGTAGTGCAGATAATAGTTATCTATTTTTATACATGCAATTTGTTTCAGAGCGAAAATGAATTGCTTTTATGGCAGATTAGAAGTCACATTCGTGAATTTCTTATTATTTCTTCGTAACAGATCGCTCAGAAAAGAGGATTAGTATATTATGAGAAGTGATGCAGTTTTCAAGGGAACACAGCAGGCTCCACATCGTTCCCTGTTTAATGCGCTGGGACTTACAGAGGAGGAGATGAACAGACCACTTATCGGCATCGTCAGCTCCTACAATGAGATTGTTCCGGGTCATATGAATATTGATAAATTGGTCGAGGCTGTAAAGCTCGGGGTTGCAATGGCTGGCGGTACACCTAGAGTATTCCCGGCTATCGCGGTCTGTGATGGTATTGCGATGGGACACACGGGAATGAAGTACTCACTTGTGACAAGAGATTTGATTGCCGATTCGACAGAGTGTATGGCGCTGGCACATCAGTTTGACGGACTTGTGATGATTCCTAACTGTGATAAGAATGTTCCGGGTCTTTTAATGGCAGCGGCGAGAGTTAATATTCCTACAATTTTTGTCAGCGGCGGACCGATGCTTGCAGGTAAGGTCGCAGGCTGCAAGACCAGCCTTTCGAGCATGTTCGAGGCGGTAGGTGCTTATGCTGCCGGTAAGATTACCGAGGAGCAGCTTAAGGAGTATGAGGCAAAGACCTGTCCTACATGTGGCTCATGCTCAGGCATGTACACAGCCAACTCCATGAACTGTCTTACAGAGGCACTTGGAATGGGACTTCGCGGCAACGGAACGATTCCTGCTGTGTATTCGGAGAGAATCAAGCTTGCCAAGCATGCGGGAATGCAGATTATGGAGCTTGTAAAGAAGGATATCAAGCCTAGGGATATAATGACGGAGAAAGCTTTTATGAATGCACTAACGGTTGACATGGCACTCGGCTGTTCGACGAACAGCATGCTTCATCTTCCGGCGATTGCAAGGGAAGCAGGTGTTGAGCTTAACGTGGATATCGCCAATGAGATAAGCGCAAGGACACCTAACCTCTGCCATCTTGCACCGGCAGGCCACACATATATCGAGGAGCTTAATGAAGCTGGCGGTGTATATGCCGTCATGAACGAGCTCAACAAGAAGGAGCTTTTGAACACGGATGTAATGACTGTCACCGGAAAGACAATGGCAGAGAATATTGAAGGCTGTGTCAATATGAATACAGAGGTCATAAGACCTATAGATAATCCTTACAGCACAACAGGAGGTATAGCGGTTCTCAAGGGAAATCTTGCACCAGATTCATGTGTTGTCAAGCGTTCGGCAGTTGTCCCTGAGATGATGGTTCACGAGGGACCGGCGAGGGTATTTGACTGTGAGGAGGATGCAATTGCAGCTATCAAGGGCGGAAAGATTGTTGCCGGAGATGTAGTGGTAATCAGATATGAAGGACCAAAGGGAGGACCGGGTATGCGTGAGATGCTCAATCCTACCTCTGCAATCGCAGGAATGGGACTTGGTTCAAGTGTGGCACTCATCACGGACGGACGCTTCTCGGGAGCTTCAAGAGGAGCATCAATCGGACATGTGTGCCCGGAGGCAGCAGTTGGCGGGCCTATAGCTCTTGTTAAGGAAGACGATTTGATCAGGATTAACATTCCTGAGAATAAGCTTGAGCTTGCGGTATCAGACGAGGAGCTTGCGGCGAGAAGGGCTGAATGGAAACCGAGAGAGCCTAAGGTTACAACAGGTTATCTTGCAAGGTACGCTAAGATGGTATCTGATTCCTGCAAGGGAGCAGTACTTGAGAAATAATTGTTTGGGAGGATTCACAGATGCAGTTAAACGGTTCACAGATTTTGATTGAGTGTTTGAAGGAGCAGGGGGTAGATACAGTATTCGGTTATCCGGGTGGTGCCATACTCAATGTATATGACGAATTATATAAGAATTCAGATAAGATTACGCATATTCTTACATCCCATGAGCAGGGAGCTTCACATGCTGCCGATGGATACGCAAGAGCAACAGGAAAGGTCGGTGTATGCTTCGCTACATCAGGACCGGGAGCAACCAATCTTGTAACAGGTATTGCAACAGCATATATGGATTCAGTTCCTATTGTAGCTGTTACATGCAATGTAGGTGTCTCACTTCTTGGAAAAGATTCTTTTCAGGAGATTGATATAGCAGGCGTGACAATGCCGATAACCAAGCATAATTTCATCGTAAAGGATGTAAATAAGCTTGCCCAGGTTGTAAGAAGTGCATTCAAAATCGCTGCTTCGGGAAGACCCGGTCCTGTTCTCATCGATATCACGAAGGACGTAACAGCAGCCAAGGCTGAGTATGAATACAAGAAGCCGGAGCCGGTTGAGCGTGTAAAGGATACAATAAAGACAGAGGATGTCGATAAGGTTATTGATATGATTTCCAAGGCTAAGAAGCCGTTCGTATTCGTAGGCGGAGGAGCGGTTATATCGGGAGCGGACAAGGAGCTTGCCGAGTTTGTTAATAAGCTTCAGGCACCTGTTACGGATTCACTTATGGGTAAGGGAGCATTTAACGGAACAGATCCTCTTTACATGGGCATGCTTGGAATGCATGGTACGAAGGCAGCCAATTTCGGAGTATCAGAGTGTGACCTTTTAGTTGTTGTGGGAGCAAGATTCTCAGACCGTGTCACAGGCAATGCAAAGAAGTTCGCCACAGAGGCAAAAATTGTACAGTTTGACATTGATCCTGCGGAGATTAACAAGAACGTCAAGGTTGATGCGAGCGTAATCGGAGATATCAAGGAGATATTGAAGTGCGTCAATGCCAAGCTTACGCAGCAGAACCATGATGAGTGGGTTGCACATGTTGAGGAGCTTGCTGCAAAATATCCTCTTACATACCATAAGGATAAGCTTACTGGTCCTTACATTATGGAGAAGCTCTATGAGGTGACCAATGGCGATGCCATCATCACGACAGAGGTAGGTCAGCACCAGATGTGGGCAGCACAGTTCTACAAGTACAAGGAGCCTAGACAGCTTCTCACCTCCGGAGGTCTCGGAACCATGGGCTATGGCCTTGGAGCTAGTATCGGAGCTAAGTGGGGACGCAGGGATAAGACAGTCATCAATATTGCGGGTGACGGCTGCTTCCGTATGAACATGAATGAGATTGCCACAGCCACAAGATATAATATCCCGATTATCGAGGTTGTTGTGAATAACCACGTTCTAGGCATGGTTCGCCAGTGGCAGACGCTTTTCTACGGACAGAGATATTCCGCTACAGTTCTTGATGATCAGGTAGACTTTGTAAAGCTTGCCGAGGCGATGGGCGCTAAGGGCTACAAGGTTACTACCTGCGAGGAGTTCGAGGCGGCAATCAAGGATGCCATTTCGCTCAACATTCCATGCCTGCTTGACTGCCACATCGAGAAGGATGACAAGGTATTCCCTATGGTTGCACCGGGAGCCGCAATATCAGAGGCATTCGGTGAGGAAAAATTCTTAGACTGCTAATCTGGGACAGGGGTCTGGTCCGTGTCCCAATGTGAACCTATAATATGAAAACAGCAATTTTTCCATGTGCGGAGAAATTGCTGTTTTTTAGTGTTATGGTAACTATCACATGTGCTGGGACACGGACCAGACCCCTGTCCCAAGCCGCATGACAAAAGTTACAATAAAAACTTGTTGACATATAATATTATATCACGTATAGTATTGAACAAGAAATAATATTATAAAAAGGAGGATTTCTATGGCTTTTCAGGTTAGTTCGGCGCTTCTGGATGCCTGCGTGCTGTCGGTACTGGCTCAGTCCGATGTGTATGGATATGAACTTACGCAGAGAATAAAAGAGCTGATGAAGATTTCAGAATCCACATTGTATCCCGTGCTTAGACGCCTGCAGAAGGATGAATTAGTCACAGTTTATGATATGCCATACAACGGAAGGAACCGAAGATACTATTCGATAACGGATGCCGGGCGCGGTAAGCTTGCAGAGTATAGAATTGAGTGGGAAGAATATAAGAGCATTATAGACAGCATTATGGGAGGGAATAAGGATGACAAGAGATGAGTATCTTCAGATTTTGAGGGATAATCTGACGACTATGACAGATGATGAGAAGGATGATGTTATAAGATATTATCTGGAATATTTCAGTGATTCGGGCGATGAATGGGCAGCTATGGAGGAGCTTGGTGCACCTGAGAAACTTGCGGCGAGACTGTGCGGCGGGAACGGAGCACAGAATAGTGAGAACTACAGTGCAGGGAATTATACAAGTACACAGAATACGGCAAAGGCATATGGCGGTTATAATGCTGGCAGCACAGGAGCCTATGATTATTCATGGGAAGAAGGAAACACCAAAAAGAAAAAATCACCCGGAAAAATAATCGCGCTCGCATGCACGGCTCCGATATGGGTTCCTTTGGCATTTGCGGGGCTGGCAATACTTTTCAGCCTGCTGCTGGTCGTTGTGGC
>ULUA01052191.1_pt1 | contig 13194 bp, 10 predicted proteins | sample 1958081 | NCBI WGS metagenome assembly ULUA01 (sample SAMEA4835748, study PRJEB28245) | human gut metagenome | biome: gut microbiome; material: fecal sample | place: Denmark | collected 2008
TAAATGCAAATCTAATATTCTCTTTAAACCCCATTTTCATAACACCCCATACGTAAAATATAATTTATACATTTATTATAACCGTACCATATAAAAGAAGCAACAAAAAAATCCCCTTGACATTTATAAAAAATATATTAAAATTATCTCGTTGGTTTATTTTTAGTAAACAAAAAATCTATTATTAAACCTACAGTAAATATAACGTAAAATGTATTAGAAAAGGAAGTAATCATGGATATCGGACATCGTATGAAGGAGCTTCGTATCCAGTACGGACTTACCCAGCAGGAGCTTGCTGACAGAGCTGAGCTGACGAAGGGATTTATCTCCCAGCTTGAGCGAAATCAAAATTCACCGTCAGTCGGCACCCTGCTTGATATCATCCAGTGCCTGGGTATGACACCGGCGGAGTTTTTTACGGATTCGGAACCTGAGCAGATTGTATACAAGGCAAACGACTATTTCGAGAAAATTGACGAGGAAAAAAACAGCAAGGTGGAATGGATCATTCCAAACGCACAGACCCGCTCCATGGAGCCTGTCAGGCTCACTCTTCATCCGGGCGGCAGTTCTGAAATATATCTGCCTCAGGAGTGTGAGGAGTTTGGATATGTGATAAAGGGTACCGTGAAGCTTTGCTATGGTGGCAAAGTGCACACCGTAAAGGCCGGTGAGTCCTTTTATTTTAAAGCCGGTAAGAAGCATTTTATTGAAAATAAGTCTTCAAAGGATGCCATGCTCATATGGGTCAGCAATCCTCCAAGCTTCTGACGATTCCCCTGCAGAAGCTCTTTTATAGGTCTGTAATTACTGCCGGCCACATTTTTAGTATGTACAGCAGCAAATTATAAACATACAGGTTCTAACAGTACTATAATTACATGAGAAAGGTTTACACCATGGGAAAGAAATTAATTGATTTTATCGATATCACAAAGTCATACAACGGCAATGTTGTACTCGACGATTTAAATCTATACATCAGGGAGAATGAGTTTCTGACGCTGCTTGGACCATCAGGCTGCGGAAAGACCACCACACTTCGCATGCTCGGTGGCTTTGAAACACCGGACAAGGGAAAAATCATGTTTAATTCAAAGGACATTACAAATGTGCCTGCAAACGAGAGAAATCTGAACACTGTTTTCCAGAAATACTCTCTTTTCCCTCATATGACAATAGCTGAAAACATCGCGTTTGGTCTTAAAATAAAGAAAAAAAGCAAGGCTTACATTGATGACAAAATAAAGTATGCATTAAAGCTCGTCAATCTCGACGGCTTTGAAAACCGCTCTGTGGATTCTCTTAGCGGAGGCCAGCAGCAGCGTATCGCTATTGCAAGAGCTATTGTAAACGAGCCTAAGGTACTGCTGTTAGACGAGCCGCTTGGCGCTCTCGACTTAAAGCTGCGCCAGAGCATGCAGTATGAGCTTATCCGCTTCAAAAATGAGCTCGGTATCACCTTCGTCTACGTCACACACGACCAGGAGGAAGCGCTTACAATGTCTGACACCATCGTAGTCATGAATCAGGGCTATATCCAGCAGATTGGCACACCAGAGGACATTTACAATGAGCCTGAAAATGCCTTTGTCGCTGACTTTATCGGGCACAGTAATATCATCGACGGTGTTATGATAAAGGATAAGCTTGTCGAGATACTCGGTGTAAAGATGCCTTGTGTGGACGAGGGCTTTGGTGAGAACACGCCTGTCGATATAGTCATCCGCCCGGAGGATGTGGAGCTGGTGCCTGCGGAGGACGGTTACATGCAGGGCGATGTCGTGTCAAATATCTTCAAGGGAGTGCACTATGAGCTTGAGGTAAAGGCTAACGGCTACGACTGGATGGTGCACACCACCAAATATGTAGAGGTCGGCAGTCATGTGGGTATCAAGGTGATTCCATTTAATATCCAGGTAATGCACAAGCCTGAGTCCTCAGATGAAAAGGCGGTGGAGATAGATGTCTAAAATAAAGAAACAGCTGCTCGCAGGGCCGTACCTCATATGGATTATCGGATTTATCATACTTCCGCTTTTCATGATTGTGTACTATGCATTTAAAGGCTCTGACGGAGGCTTCACATTTGAATATGTGGCTGCAATAGCACAGCACACCAATATCAAGGCACTGCTTTTATCCCTACGGCTTGGAATCATATGCACCATAATATGCCTGGTGCTGTCCTATCCGCTTGCGATGATTTTAAACGGCTTAAAGATTAAAAACCAAAGCTTTGTGGTATTTGTTTTCATGCTTCCTATGTGGATGAACTTTATGCTTCGAATACTCGCATGGAAGCAGCTTTTGTCCAAAAACGGTGTCATCAACTCGATACTCACCACTCTCGGACTGCCGGGCTTCAACATCATGAATACCTCCGGAGCAGTCGTGCTTGGCATGGTCTATGACTTTCTGCCATTCATGCTGCTGCCTATATACAACTCCATGACCAGAATCAAAAACGACTGGATTGAGGCGGCTCTTGACCTCGGTGCAAACAAAGTCACAATACTTTTCAAGATTATACTGCCACTTACAGTGTCCGGTGTCATAAGCGGAATCGTAATGGTTTTCGTGCCATCACTCACATCCTTTGCCATCTCACAGATACTCGGTGGCGGCAAGGTTCTGCTCATCGGAAATATCATAGAACAGGATTTCGTCCATGGCTCGCAGTGGGGCGCAGGAAGCGGTCTCTCACTCGTGCTCATGGTATTCGTATTAATCAGCATGGCACTCGTCAATCTGTTTGATAAGGAAGGAGACCAGAGCGCATTATGGTAAAAAAAATAGCATCAAGGGTATATATGGGACTGATTTTTTTGTTTCTGTATCTACCTATCGTTGTATTAATAGTACTCTCCTTCAACAACTCCAAATCCAAGGTTAAATGGGGAGGCTTCACGCTCGACTGGTACATAAAGTGCTTTCAGAGTGAGCGGATTATGTCGGCATTTTCTACAACACTGCAGATTACGCTGCTTGCAGCTGTGATTTCTACAATAATAGGAACTCTCGCAGCCATGGGTATAAGCGCCATGAAGAAACGTAACCAGACAATCTATCTGGGCGCTACAAACATCCCGATGCTCAATGCAGATATCGTGACCGGTATCTCAATGATGCTTTTGTTTGTAAAATTCATGAATCTGGGCTTTGTGACAGTGCTTATCGCACACATCACGTTCAATATCCCTTATGTGATACTCAATGTGCTTCCAAAGCTCAAGCAAACCAACAAATACACCTATGAGGCCGCACTTGACCTGGGCGCATCACCTCTATATGCATTTTTCAAGGTCACCTGGCCTGAAATAAGCCCCGGAGTGTTCTCCGGCTTTATGATGGCGGTCACAATGTCACTCGATGACTTCTCCATCACCTACTTTACGAAGGGTGCCGGAGTAAACACACTCTCAACCATGCTCTACACAGAGCTAAAAAAGGGTGTAAAGCCGGAGCTGTATGCTCTGTCAACCATACTTTTCTTCACAGTGCTGCTGCTTTTGGTTGTGGTAAACATCAACTCAAACCGGATACCTGTCAGCGCCTCAAAGAAGCCTGCAAGGGCTAAAAAGCTGCGCATCGTAAAGCGTAGTGTGAGCATCGCAATTGTTGCAGTACTCGTAATCGGCTGCTTTTCGGTATTTACGATAAGCGCCGGAGGCACAAACAATGACAATGCCATAACAGTGCTAAACTACGGTAAATACATCGATGAATCAGTAATCGACAGCTTCGAGCAGGAAACCGGAATCACCATTAAATACGAGGAATACGAGGAGCCTGAGGAGATGTACACAAAGTACAAGTCCGGTGCCATCGATTACGATGTCATCTGCACCTCTGACTACATCATCGAGAAGCTCATAAGTGAGGGTGAGGTCAACAAGATAGACTACAGCTCAATGCCAAACTATCAAAATGTAAATCAGGATATAATCGACATGTCCGCATCCTTTGACCCGACACATGAATATACTGTGCCTTATTTCTACGGCACACTCGGCATACTATATAATAAAAAGATGGCTGATGCATCAGACCTAAATACCTGGGACTGCCTGTGGAACGGCAAATACAAGGACAACATGATTATGATTAATTCTGTCCGTGATGCCTTTACTCCCGCCCTTCGCACACTTGGCTACTCGATAAACGAGACAGACACAGCAAAGCTCGATGAAGCATTTGATATACTGAACAAACAAAGCAGTGATGTGCTCGCCTACTACGTGGATGAAACCTGTGATGAGATGGTTGCTGAAAATGCGGCAATCGCAGTGTGCTACTCCGGTGAGGCAGCTGCCGCCATGGCTGAAAATGACAACTTGGACTATATCGTACCAAAAGAGGGCTCAAACCTCTGGATTGACTCATGGTTCATTCCAAAGACATGCAAGAATAAAGAGGGTGCACAGGAATTTTTGAACTATATCTGCGGTGATGAGCCTGCACAGCTCAACTTTGAATATGTATACTATGCATCACCTATCCAGTCTGTCATCGACAGCCAGGATGCAGAAACGAAGGAAAATGAGGCGATTAATCCTCCTTCCGATATGCTCAAAAACTGTGAAGTATACAGAGCTTTAAATGATGATGACGCAACTCTTTACAATACACTGTGGCAGAGGCTCAAATCGGATTAAAAATGGATTACGCAGCTATATTTTGTATGATATCACAAAAATGAAGTCTAAAAATTGTACAAAAATACATATTGCAAACTTCAACAAACAATGATAGAGTAAAACCCACGAAGCGCCCTGCTTCGTGGGTTTTACTTTTCCACGAGATCCGATATTTTTATGCTCCGCAAGGAGATTCATGAAATACACGGAGTTTTTACATACTATAGAAACAGAAATAACCGCAAGACTTGACAATGATTTCAAGCTTACCATCCATCCTGTCAAAAAGAACAACGGGATGATCTACGACGGATTGGTGATTATCAATCCCAAATTCAATATAGCACCGACTATTTATCTCAATCCTTACTACCATTGGTACCTTGATGGTGTATCCATTGATTCTATTCTCGATGCAATTTTATCCACCTACAATGATTTCAAGCCAACTGAAGATTTTGACATAAGCTTCTGTGATGATTTTTCCAAGGTAAAAGAGAAAATAATTTTCCAGCTCATAAGCTACGACAAAAACCAAAAGCAGCTAAAGGACATGCCCTATATCAAATATCTGGATTTTGCCATCATATTTGAAGTATATGTAGGAGCAGAACTGCCTGAATTTGGCACCATTACAGTCACAGATGCCCTTCTGTCACGCTGGGGCATAGATACAGAAACACTAATCCGCGCCTCAATGCAAAATACCCCAAAGATACTTCCATGCTCAATAATCAACATGGCAGAGTTTCTTGCCAAAAAATGTCCGGGCTATGCCAATCAGATGCGCGCAGTCTGTGATTTTGACAGCCTGCCTATGTATATCCTTACAAACAGCAGGCAGACAAACGGTGCATCCGCCATACTCTACCCGGGTGTGCTAAGCTCGCTGGCAAAAAAGCTCGGCGGCAATATGCTGCTCATACCAAGCAGTATCCATGAATTTCTGGTAATGCCGCTGGATAGCGATATAGATGTCTGCAACCTAAGCGAATTCATCTGTGAAGTAAACTCTACAGAGGTACGCGACGAGGAAGTACTCGGCGAGAGGTACTACATATACGATAGTAAAACAGACACTGTCTACTGATAATCATATAACCCGATAACACAAAATACCGGATATCATATCATAGATATGTATCCGGTATTTTACTTTCTAAGAACATAGTTGGAAATTCATGAAAATTATTGGCCTGTTATTTTCAGAATGATGTACTAGTTGCCAAGCAGCATGTCGTAAAGCTTCTCATACTCTTTCGCAGATGCCTTCCATGAGAAATCATGCCTCATGGCGCGCTGCATCATCTCCTGCCATCTGTCCTTATGGTTTTCAAACACATCAAGAGCATATTTGATAACATGCAGCATATCATTCGCATTATAATTAGCAAATGAAAAGCCATCGCCCGTATTCTCGTACTCATTGTACGGCACTACAGTGTCCTTAAGACCACCGGTCTCCCTGACTATAGGCAGCGTACCATATCGCATAGACATGAGCTGGCTCAAGCCGCACGGCTCAAAAAGAGACGGCATGAGAAATGCGTCACAGCCTGCATATATCTCATGTGCATTTTCCTCCGAGTAGCCGATATATACTCCAAGCTTCTGCGGATACCTTCCATGGAAATAATTAAACATCTCCTCGTACTGCTGCTCTCCTGTGCCCTGCACTATAAACTGTACATTCATGGTGGAAAGCATCTCCTCCATCACATATGCCACCAGATCAAAGCCCTTCTGATTTGTCAGACGCGAAACTATTCCAATCAGCATGACATCATTATCCACAGCCAGACCATACTTCTCCTGCAGCTGACGCTTATTAACGACCTTTCCACTCAATTCCCTTACAGAAAAATGCTTATCCAGATATGTATCCTTCATAGGATTAAAGACATCATAATCTATACCGTTTACAATGCCTCTCAAATGCCTGCGCCGCTCAAGCATCAGGCCATCCAGGCCCTCTCCGCCCTCAGGTGTACAGATTTCATCTGCATATGTCGGGCTGACAGTCGTAATCTCATCTGCATATACTATGCCGCCCTTTAAATAATTAGCCTCACCATAGAACTCCAGCTCCCCTGAATTAAAAATGTGCTCCGGAAGTCCTGTAACATCAGCCACCTCTTTAATCTTCCAACGCCCTTGAAACTTCATATTGTGAATGGTAAAGACTGTCTTGATACCGGCATAGAAATTGTCTGAGCCGTACACTGTCTTTAGAAAAACCGGCAAGAGTCCTGTCTGCCAGTCATTACAATGTATCACATCCGGGGCAAAATCTATAACCGGCAAAGCCTCAAGCACCGCCTTTGAAAAGAAAGCAAACTTCTCCACATCCTCGTATATATTGTTGTATGGCTTATCTCCTGCAAAGTAAAACTCATTGTCCACAAAATAATATGTCACATCATCATACTGCGATGTAAAAATCCCCACATACTGCCTGCGCCAGTTGAGATTGACATAAAAATGACAGACGAACTTAAGCTGTGGCAGTAATTTATCATCCATACATTTGTACTTCGGAAGTATAACTCTCACGTCATATCTGTCCTTGTCAAAATATTTTGGTAAAGATCCCACTACGTCAGCAAGTCCACCTGTCTTCATATAAGGTATTGCCTCTGATGCGGCCATTAATATTTTAATTTTGTCCATGCTGAAACCTCCCCCAGATTACAGTTATTTAAACAACGATTAATCTGATAAAAAATATAGTATACATCCTAAAACCAATAGAATGTATACCATATTATATCACGCGGGAGTACATTTTGCCTAGTTAATTTGTTAAAATATGGTTTTATTTGTCTATAATGACGATTTTTGTGCTGTTTAAGCTGCAAATCTACATTCCAAGACGTATTTTATCTGTTATCAGGGCAATAAACTCCGAATTAGTCGGCTTGCCCTTGCCATAGTTTACAGTGTATCCAAACATGGAGTCTATCGTATCCATCCTGCCTCTGCTCCATGCCACCTCGATAGCATGCCTTATGGCTCTCTCCACCCTGCTTGATGTAGTCTTGTACTTCTTTGCAATAGTGGGATACAAAAGCTTTGTGATAGAGCTAAGCATCTCCATATCCTCAACACACATCACTATCGCAGTCCTCAGATACTGATATCCCTTTATATGAGCCGGAACACCTATCTCATGAATGATATCCGTCACCTGTGTCTCAAGGGATTTTTTCTCCATATATGTATCATCAAGTGGCTCAGTGTCACCGGATGCTCTCTTTACATACACAAGTATCACATCAGAACCGGCATTACCGTTTATCATGCTGTATGCTTCATCACTACTTCTTGCTGTTCCTAAAAACTCCATGCCCTTTAATAAACTCTGCATATTTTTCTTTTCGTCTGCTACTGCGACATTTAAAGTGCTCATCAAACTCTCCTATGCCGCCAATTACTGTCATGTCAAAACAAATTTTATGCTTTTATGATAACACATTTTGTCGAATTTTGTCGAGAGCGTATTTTTTTTTAAATTTTATGTAACCATTCAGCCCCACGCATATTCAAAACCCCCACAAACATTCGCAATATCGCACGATACTCGTGCTTTCTCGCTGCTACGCAGCTAATTTTGCTCATGTGTGTGGGGGTGGCTCTATTCGAGCCACCTTGAGAAGAAGAAAACCTGCTGCTTACATGCAAGCATGACGCATCAGCTTTTCTTCTTCTCAGTGGTTCTGAATAGTTATCCTTGTTCTTCAAACTGAGAGTTATACAGCTCTGCATAAAATCCGTTCTTTGCAAGAAGCTCATCATGTGTACCCTGCTCGATAATGTCTCCGTCCTTCATGACAAGAATCATATCGGCATTCTTGATAGTAGACAGCCTGTGGGCGATGACAAAGCTTGTTCTGCCCCTCATCAGATTGTCAAGTGCCTTCTGGATACGGATTTCTGTACGTGTATCGACAGAGGATGTGGCCTCATCAAGGATAAGGATTGGATTGTCTGCAAGAATGGCTCTTGCTATTGTCAAAAGCTGCTTTTGTCCCTGTGACACATTGGAAGCATCCTCATTGAGCTCCATATCGTAGCCACCCGGCAGTGTCTGGATAAAGTGATGCGCATGTGCTGCCTTTGCTGCCGCGATGACCTCCTCATCTGTGGCATCCAGACGGCCGTAGCGGATATTTTCCATAATGGTGCCCTTAAAGAGCCATGTGTCCTGCAATACCATGCCAAATGCATCTCGCAGATCGGCTCTGTTGTAATCCCTGATATCATGTCCGTCTACAAGAATGGCGCCTGAGCTTACATCATAAAATCTCATAAGAAGCTTGACCATGGTAGTCTTTCCCGCTCCTGTCGGTCCAACGATAGCAACCTGCTGTCCCGGCTTTACCTGTGCAGAAAAATCATTGATGATGATCTGGTCAGGATTGTATCCAAAGTGTACATGCGAAAACTCTACACTTCCCTCGATATGGTCCGGCTTTACAGGATTTTCCACTGTTATATCCTCTTCCTCCTCATCGAGGAACTCAAATACACGCTCAGATGCAGCCGCCATCGACTGAAGCTGGTTTGCCACCTGTGCTATCTGCTGGATAGGCTGTGTGAAATTCTTCACATACTGTATAAATGCCTGGATATCACCGATTGTGATGACATTCTTTATGGCAAGTATACCTCCTGAGATGGCAACTCCCGCGTATCCTAAGTTTCCTACAAACTGCATGATAGGCATCATAAGTCCTGAGAGAAACTGCGATTTCCAAGCGGATTTGTAGAGCACATTGTTGGCCTCCTTAAAGGTCTTTACAGTCTCTGCCTCTTTATTATATGCCTTTATGACAAGGTGACCTCCATACACCTCCTCGACCTGTCCATTTATGTGTCCCAGATACTCCTGCTGCTGTCTGAAGTATTTCTGTGAATGCTTTATGACAAACGAAATAAGTATCATCGAAACAGGCAGGATAACGAGTGAAATCAGCGTCATGAGCGGTGAAATAGACAGCATCATGACCAGTGTACCGACCAAAGTGGCAACAGATGTAATAATCTGTGTGATACTCTGGTTCAAGCTCTGTCCGAGTGTGTCCACATCGTTTGTGATACGCGAAAGTACTTCACCGTATGTCCTTGACTCGAAATACTTCATCGGCATACGGTTGATTTTGCTCGTGATGTCCTTACGCATCCTGTAGCAGGTCTTCTGCGTGATGCCTGTCATGATAAGTCCCTGGGCGAACATAAAGATGGCACTCACCACATATAAAGCCAGCGTAAACAAAAGAACCTTTGCAATATAATCAAAATCTATGCCGCCTGTTCCTGCAATCTTGTTCATGAGTCCCTCGGCAAGCGCAGTGGTGGCTTTACCCATGATCTTCGGTCCTGCAACGGAGAAGACAGTCGAAACTGCTGCAAATATCATAACTGCAATGATGGCAGCCCAGTATCTGCCGAGATACTTTATGAGCTTCTTTGTAGAGCCCTTGAAATCCTTGGCCTTTTCTGTGACCATTCCGGGGCCATGTCCCATTGGCCCTCTTGGCCTCTTAGGAGGCATCTTGAACTGTTCGTTGTTATTCTCACTCATCTTACATGCCCTCCTTTTCATTATCTAAGCCTGATACAGCCGAAGTATCTGTTGCTGTTTTTGTTGCATTATCTGCTGCTTTATCAGTTGCAGTTTCTGCCGCCTTATCATCAAGTCCAAGTTCCTTGGCTGAAAGCTGTGACTGTGCAATCTGCATATATACATCGCAATTTTTAAGAAGCTCCTCGTGGGTGCCTTTTCCTACGATTTTACCGTCATCGAGCACGAGAATCTGGTCAGCATGAATAATCGTGCTGATACGCTGTGCCACGATAATGACGGAAGCATTCTCTGTAACCTCAGCTAAGGCTGCACGCAGACGCGCGTCAGTCTTCATATCGAGTGCTGAAAAGCTGTCATCAAACACATAGATATGAGGATCCTTTGCGATAGCTCTTGCTATGGCAAGCCTCTGCTTCTGACCTCCTGACACGTTTGAGCCGCCCTGTGCGATTGAGCTTTCATACCTGTCATTCTTTGTCTCGATAAACTCAGAAGCCTGTGCGATATCCGCAGCCTTTTTTATCTGCTCATCACTCGCGTCTGCTTTACCAAAGCGCAGGTTTGAGGCGATGGTTCCCGAGAAAAGAATACCCTTCTGCGGAACAAAGCCTATTGACTCGCGAAGCTCGCTTAGTGTGTAGTCTCTGATATCGTGTCCATCAAGCTCTATTGAGCCTCCCGTCACGTCATAAAAACGCGGAATCAGGTTTACAAGTGTAGACTTTCCACAGCCGGTACTTCCGATGATAGCTGTGATTTTGCCCGGCTCCGTCACAAAATCAATGTCTGAAAGCACATCCTCCTTTGCTCCCGGATATCTGAAATCCACATGGTTGAAACGGATAACACCCCTGTGATCAGCCTCAGTAACAGGCTCTTTTGGATCATTTACAGTGCTGTTTGTCCTTATAACCTCATCAATACGCTCTGCCGCAACACCTGCTCTCGGAAGCATGATTGACATGGCTGAGAGCATGAGAAATGACATGACAATCAACATGGCATATGTAATAAACGCAGTCATCGTACCTACCTGCATAGAGCCCTTGTCTATTCTGCCTGCTGCAACCCACACGATACCGAGTGTGATGCAGTACATGATCATGGACATACCGGGCATCATAAAGGTCATGACGCGGTTTGTAAAAAGCTGTGTGCGTGTAAGCTCGCGGTTAGCCTCATCAAACCTCTTTTCTTCCTCTTTTTCACGGCCAAACGCCCTGATAACAGAAAGACCTGTAAGAATCTCACGAGAAACAAGATTTACCTTGTCTACAAGAGTCTGCATAATCTTGAACTTTGGCATAGCAATGCCGACCAGCGTGAAAATAAAAACCATGATGGCAACAACCGCAATCGCAATCACCCACTCCATGCCGGATTTGGTCTGTGCCACCTTGATGATACCACCTATACCAACGATTGGCGCGTAAAGCACCATACGAAGCATCATGGTAGTAACCATCTGAATCTGCTGTATATCGTTCGTGCTTCTCGTAATAAGTGATGCCGTCGAGAATTTGTTAATCTCGGCATTTGAAAAGCCAACAACCTTTGAAAATGTCTTCTCTCTCAAATCCCTGCCGACAGCGGCACCGACCTTAGAAGCCGCAAAGCCTACAACACATGCTGCTATAAGCATAATTGCTGCAAAGCCTGCCATCTTTACTCCTGCCTTCCACAGATAAGCAATCTGGTTGGCATCCACATCAATTCCGGCATTCTCATCACACTTTGTCGCAAAAGCTACACCCATGGACTTTAGTGTAGATGAACCCACCGCATCGATTTTGTCCTGCACCTTGCTTCTTATCTGCTTTATCATGTTATCATCAAGTGCTACTCCCTGAGGGATAGCCGATGCATCCACATCCATCTGCTCCCCCGACAAAAAAGCCTGATATGCCATGACAAGAGGAACCAAAAGCTCCTCATCCAGCTCATCAAGTGTGTCAGAATCAGCGGTCAGCTTGTATTTTGTCACACTATCGCCGTCACTTGTGTTCTCGGTATCTGCTGTATCGTAACAATCCGTAAATTTCTCTTTCTCATCGGACAGCATAAATGTCTGTGCCATCTGATAATCCTCCGAGGTAATCTCCTCTGGCAGGATATGCTCAATGCCATGATCCTGGATACCCACATCGATGATATCAGATGTGTACGCAGGCAGAGCCAGGTCACAGTATGCCTGAGCAATGAGAAAAACAAATATTAATATGATCCATCGCCAGTATGGAATCAGATTTTTGAAAATTTTACTCATAAACGTTTCCTTTCTTTCCGGTTAATTTATCCCCATGCACGAATGCAAAAATATCCGCAATCGTGCGCATACTATCTATTTTATCAATAAGTGCGGATAATTCAATAAAAAAAATATAAAGAAACAGTAAAAAAACAGAGACCATACAAGCTCATGGGCTAAAGCCCCGTCCTACTGCCAATGCCTGCAATTATCTCAATAAAAGAGGAAGCAGCCTCCGAGTTCTCGCCCGAAGATTGCTTCCTCTAATTTACATTTCACTACAATATTAGCTCACAAGCCATTTTTTTACAGTTTCCTCATCAAAATCCACACATTCAGCTATATCTTCTATTGAGTGACCTTTTTTCTGAAGTTTTAAAGCAGTTACTTTTGCCTGACGAATTCTGCCTTCTTCTCGACCTTCTTCTCGACCTTCTTCTCGACCTTCTTTTCGACCTTCTTCTCTGCCTAACTCTCTGCCTTCATTTTTCTGTTCTTCCCACGCCTTACACATATCAATCACCTCGTCTTTCTCATCTATGTCTATATCCGTTCCTGCAAACAGGTTGATTGCCTCGACTGTCTCTCTGTCCACCTTGCTAAACTTTTCGTCATTCTGCAAGCACTTCCTGCATTTTTTCCTTATCATTAGCATTCTTCAATACTTCAAAAAGTTGCCTGATGGATGTCCTGAATCCTGTAAAATCTGTTATCTC
>ULUA01073269.1_pt1 | contig 13186 bp, 9 predicted proteins | sample 1958081 | NCBI WGS metagenome assembly ULUA01 (sample SAMEA4835748, study PRJEB28245) | human gut metagenome | biome: gut microbiome; material: fecal sample | place: Denmark | collected 2008
AAACAAAAAGGTCAATACTCAAAACTCCCCTGTCCATATCAAGCAGGGGAGTTTTTGCATCATCACACCTCACGCCCAACGGCTTCTGCAATCTTCCGAATATCCGCCATCACGTCCACAAACGCGGCGGGCGTAATCGACTGCGCACCGTCGCACAACGCGTGCGCCGGGTCGTTGTGCACCTCAATCATCACGCCGTCCGCGCCGACCGCAATCGCCGCGCGCGCAATCGGCTGCACCATCCAGCTCTTGCCGGTCGAGTGGCTCGGATCAACAATCACCGGCAGATGGCTCAGCTTCTTCACCGCGCAGATGGCGGACAGGTCGAGTGTGTTGCGCGTGTACGTCTCGAACGTGCGGATGCCGCGCTCGCACAAAATCACCTGCTCGTTGCCGCCCGCCATGATGTACTCCGCGCTCATCAGCCACTCCTCGATGGTGGCGGACAAGCCGCGCTTAAGCAGAATCGGCTTGCGAATTTTCCCCAATTGTTTCAGCAGGTCGAAATTCTGCATGTTGCGCGCGCCGACCTGAATGCAGTCCACCTTGTCCACAAAGGTATCAATGTCGTAGGGGGACATCAGCTCGGTCACGATGGGCAGTCCGGTCTGCTCGCGGGCATGGCAGAGCATGTCCAGCCCCTCGTATGCCAATCCTTGGAAGGAATACGGGGACGTGCGCGGCTTGAACGCACCACCGCGCAGCACCGTCGCGCCCGCGTCCTTCACCGCCTGCGCCACGGCGGTAATCTGCTCGTTGCTCTCCACGGAGCAGGGACCCGCCATAATCGCGAGTTTCTTACCGCCGACAACCGTGTTCCCGATTTTGATTTCGCTCGGCGCGGGATGGAACGCGCGGTTTGCCTTCTTGAACGGCTCGGCGACCTTCATAATGCGCTCGACGCAGTGGAAGGATTCCAGCTGGTCGGGGTCAATGCGGCTCGTGTCGCCAGTCAGACCAAGGATGGTCATCTCCGTGCCTACAATCGGGCTGACGGATACGCCGCGCGCAACCACGGCATTGGTGACGGTGTCGATTTCCTGCTGGGTCGTGCCCTGCTTCAAGACGATAATCATGGTGTTCAACCTCCTGCGTCAATCATTATTGGCTCAAAATCATTATTGGCTCAAATGGACGAAAAAAAGCACGGAAGCCCGCAAAAGAGCTTCCGCGCCTGATGTTTTCCTCAATCGCTGCGGCTGCTGCTTCACGGTACGTCAATTTGCCCGGCGAAAAACGCCGGGAACGTAAACGGAAACAGCACAGACAGCATCATGGAGAAAATTCCTCCGTCCGGCGGCATCATTGCCGCATATCCGCATTTATTATAGTCCGCTCATCCCGCGCTTGTCAAGGGCAGAATTGTACATTTGCTGTTTTTCGGGCGAAAAGTTTGCTAAGGCTAACCCGTATCGGATGGCATTCATCCATCCTCGGGCACGCACAGCTATCCTTCAGAAAAATTTCGGGAAAATCGTGTAATCCTCTTGACAATCAACCGATTTGGGCATTATAATAGCCATAATGACAATTGTGCCATTTGGTTGAAGGAGGATGAAGGGCATGGAGTCTTACCTGTTCGCAGACGTAGAGGCTGCGGCGGATACTATGGTGGTGGAAGGATACCACAAGCCGGGCAGCTTGACCCGCTCCAGCGGTGCGTGGATTCACGCGGCAGGCACGGCGATGTTTGAGGCAGGGAGACGCCCCATTAAGCCGCATGACCAGTGGATTTGGTTCGCGGTGGAGGCAGGCGAAGCAACGCTGGTTTGGCAGGGGCATGAGCTGACGCTGAAACAGCAGGAAACGTGCTTCCTGCCCGCCGGCAACCGCGACGCTGCCCTGCAGATTGACGAGAGCGTCCGCTGCGTGTGGATTGCGCTGGAAGGCCCGCTTGCGCCGATGGTCGTACGCAAGATGGGCGCGCTGCTGCATATGCCGCTGAAGCAGGGGGCGCTGCCGAGCCAGATGTACTTGGCGAAGCAGATTGTGCAGGTCATCGTCCGCCACACGGACACCAGCGACGCGACATATCAGCTGCAGCACCTGATGTACGGGATGCTGGCAAGCCACTGGGGTCAGCCGGTCGCCATGGACGCGATGCTTTCGCACGAGATTGCGAAGGTCGTGGACACCCTACGCGCGAATCAGTACAAGGACAACTTCTCTCTGGCGGAGATGGCGGCGATTTCCCGTATGCCGATGGAAACGTTCCGCAAGCGCTTCGTGAGCGAAGTGGGCATGCCGCCGCTGTCGTATGTGCTGCACTGCAAGATGGAACGCGCGAAGGAGCTGCTGCGCGAGGAAGGGCACACGGTTCGTCAGGCGGGCATCGAAGTCGGGATGCAAGACCCGTACCACTTCTCCAAGCAGTTCAAGAACATCGTCGGCATCAGCCCGTCGGCGTTCATGAAGCAGGCCGCCAAGCCGGATGCGACCATCCGCGGCAGCAGCAAAGTAGAAAAGAAGTAAGCAGTGAGGCGACTGTCAGGGGATAAACCTGGCAGCCGCCTTTTTTTCTTCCACATAACCGCCACATTTACCGCACGGGATTCGGGCAGCATTGGACTTTGTGTTGCTCGGCACACTCGTCCGTTCCTCTACGGTCTACTATGTGATTTCTGTTCGTCGGTTCGGGCGTTTGCCCGCTGGCATCCGGCTTCCTTCAGACTCCGCCTCTCGATGGACACCCTTGCCTTCGGCTAAGCCGGGCGCACATAACGGCCGTTGCAGGATTCATCTTCTGCAACGGCCTTAAAAACGCTATGAAATGGGATTATTCCGCTGTCGGTATCAGGCGAATCAGCGCGGTGGGAATTTCTGCATCGGTGAAATCCAGCGTGAACACTGCGTTTTCACCTTCCACGATGTAGGGCAGATCAATTTCCGTATCGTCGGCATTCAGCAGCGCCAAGGTAACGCCGTTCAGCAGCTCGGCGGGCATCGTGATTTTTACCTCGCCCTTCGGCTGGGTGAGCTTGCCGGAAACTTCAAAGCAGACGCTCAGCAGCGTATTGCCGTTCGCAGTTTCACCCATGCGCAGCACCAGCTCGCCATAGGGCAGATGCTCGCCCTCCGCCGTCACTTCTTCAACCAGCGCCAGATGTGTGCCATCGCTCACATTGCCGCATACGGGGCAGAGCGTGCGCGTCGCTTCATCCTGCTTGAATTCGACGATGGCGCATTCGGTCTTGCTGACGTGCTTGCAATCCTTGCGCTTGCAGGTCGCGCTGTGCGTGCCGTCGCCGTTACTCGTCCATTCGCCATACCAGTGCAGCAGCGTCTTCGTCTGGTGATCCTTATAGCTGTCATTGCATTTTTTGCAGGTGTGCAGCGTGTAGCCGCCCTTTCCGCAGGTGGGCTTGACGACCTTTTCGGTATAATCGTGCTCGAGTGCGGGAATTTCCACCTTGGTGGTGTAATCGCAGCGGGAGCAGGTATCGTATTCATCCCAGCCAATTTCGGTGCAGGTGGGCGCCTTCGCGTCGTGGTGCACCAGATTGTGTTTCAGCGCAAGCAGCTCCACCTTAGTGGTGTAATCGCAGCGGGAGCAGGTATCGTATTCCTCCCAGCCGGTCTCGGTGCAGGTGGGCGCTTTGGCGTCGTGGTGCACCAGCTTGTGTTTCAGCGCAGGGATTTCCACCTTGGTGGTGTAAGTGCAGCCCTCGCGCTGGCAGGCGTCATATTCATCCCAGCCAATTTCGGTGCAGGTGGGCGCCTTTGCGTCGTGGTGCACCAGGTCGTGGTTGTTCGGGTCAGGTCCATACCATGGGTGTACATAAGTATCCGTTCCCTTGCGGTAGCAGTAAGCGCAGTTTGTGTAGTACACGGGCGGAGAAACGCAGGTGGCTGCGGACTTAAGGCACGAGCTATCGTTGCCCTGAACGAAGAAATGTTCGCCCACCTTAGTTTTCGCTTCGTGGCAGACGGTGCAGCTAACCCAGTGGTTTTCGGCATCCGAATCCCAGCCCTGATTCGCAGGGAAGGTATGTGCGCTGTAGTACTGCCCGCCGCAGGTAGTGCATGTTCCCAGGGTGATGCAGGTCGCACTGCTGTCGCCGGAGCAGCTTTCGGTGTCGACCGCATCGCAGCCGTCACGCTGGCAGGTGCGGAAATGCGCACTGTTGTTGCCCCTGGATTGCCATGCGCCCCAGTCGTGACCGAGTTTGCCGTATTGAGCGCCGCACTTGGCGCAGGTTTTGCCCGTGGTGCAGGTCGGCGTTTCGGTGCCGCCAGAGTGATAGCTGATTGGATTGCCAAGAAATATGCTACGTTCACTTTCACCGCAGTTTGGACATTTGTGAATTACCCAATGCTGATCGCCGTTGTATCGCTCGAATCCTGTAATCTCATGATATGCCCGCGTGTTACAGAAAGAACATACGTCGCGGATGGTTTCCGCCTTCGCTTCCAGCGCCATTCCCGGCAGCAGGCACAGCAGCAGCGCCGCAGCCAGCAATATGGCAAAACTCTTCTTCTTCATCTTCGTCGCCTCCTTAAAGTTAGGGTAACACCGCACAAATGAGGTGGTCGGCTGGCAAATGGATTTTTCGTCAGGTTTACTGGCCGTAAATCGAGAAATTTGCATGCCACCGATGGCGGAAAAGACATCGCCCGACGCGCCGCCGAGTTGTGCGGTGTGCCTTTATGATGGATTTACTGCGCCAGTTCCACCAGCGTGTCAAACGCGGGCTTCGGCTGGGCATCCTTGTCGAACAGGAGCGGGTACTTGTCCGCGCGCCAGCTCATGTCGTCCACCGTGCCCCATACCTGCACCGCTTCGATGCGGTCGGCGTAACGCAGGAAAATCTTCATCAGGTCGCCGTAATACTTCGCCTGCTTCTGCAGATTTTCCTCGCTCGTATCGTCAATGCCCACGTCAAGTTCGGACACGCGCAGGAGCAAATCACGCTTGGCAATCTGCTGGAACGCCCAATCCACGCGGTCAATCGTCGGACTGCCGACGGAGTAGTGTGCCTGGAAGCCGTAGCCGTCAATCGTGCCATCCGCAATCAGGCTGTCCAGCAGGACGCAGATACCGTGCAGCTTGGGGTCAAGGGGGGTGTTGTAATCATTGTAGTACAGCTTCACGCCGTCCGCGGCGTACTTGCGGGCGTACTCAAACGCGCGGTTCACGAAATCCTGACCGATTGTCTTTGTCCAGTTGGATTCGCGCAGCTGGTCGCTGCCGTCCGCCACGGCTTCGTTCACAACGTCCCACGAGACAATCAGCCCCGGATAATTCTCGTTCGTCCACGTCAGCACCTGCTGGATGTAGCTTTCCATGCGGGCGAGCATGGTTTCGCGGCTGCACAGCGGCTTGTGGGTCGCGTAGCCCTCATGGAAGAAGGCTTCGGGCGTCTGGGAGTGCCACACCAGCACATGCCCATGCACCTTCACGCCATTGTCGCGGCACCAATTGAGGAACGGAATGCAGTTGTCGAACTTCACAGCGACGGCCGTGTCGTCCGTGCGGCTGAGCTTGCGGCATTCCGCCATATCCAGCAGCGAATCCGGCTTCATCTCGTTTCCCGCGGTCATGATGGTGAACTGGCTGCCGTAGAACGCCATGCGTTTGCTGTCCGCCACTTCACTGGCAACAACCGCCGTGCCGAAATCGAACTTATCCGCATAGAGCGTCTTGAGGACAGGCAGCGAAGTGGTGTCGAAGGAGTCAATCTTCTCGTCGCAGGTGAAATTGCGGATGGTGAAGGACGTTTCCTTGCCCGCACCCTCAACGTACAGCACATACTTATCATACCGACCGGGAATGTACGCGCCGGACAGCATTGCCCATTCGCCCTTCTTCGCCGTGCCGGTGACAATGTTCTCATAGGATTCCTCGCCGTCGCGGGTATGGGCGACGGACAGGATGAAGCTGCACGAATCCAGCTCGTCCTGCTTCACCTGCACGGACAGGTTGTAGGCGCGCCCTAGCACAAGGTCGAAGTCGCGGCCGGGAGAGTTCCACGTCGCGGTACGCCCGGTGATGTACAGCCCGTCAGCGGTCGTCTCGATGGCGGCACCGCCCGCAGAACGCGCATACCAGCCGTCCGTGCCGCTGGTAAAGTCCGACGTGTAGTGAATCTGCGGCGCGTCGGAGTAATCCACTTTTTCGGGCGCGGTGATGGTCAGCGTAACGTCATCAAGGCAGTAGTTTTTGCCCAGATAGTTATCAGACGCCGTGAGGAAGCGGATATTGATGCCCGCGTCCGCCTCGAAGTCGCAGGAGATTTCCGTCCACTCCTTGCCCTTGACGTTCACCTGCGCGTAGTAGGCGTAATCGCCGCCCGCCTTGCCAATCGCCATAACGCCGTCCTCCGAGCTTTCGACGTAGACGCAGGCGGACAGGTGGACTTTCGCGCCGGCTTCAATGCCAACCGACGCAGCGGAGAGGTCAACGGCATCCCAGTTATTGCTGCCGCGCCCGGAAACTTGCAGGCTCTGCTTACCGCTATGTGCCTGCGATTCCGTCACGCCGACGGTGCAGGAGCCAGACTGGCTGAACGCGGCGGCGTTGCCATCCTCAAAGTCGATGGTGACGGCGGTCTGCGCGGCTTCTTCCGCTGCGGCGAAGCAGGGCAGAAACAAGCAGACTGCCATCAGCAGAGAAAGCGCTTGTGCGACCCAGTGTTTCATGTTTAATTTCCTCCCTTAGCGTCTTGGGGGTCTATGGAATGGATGATGCAATAATTTAATTATACACAAAAATTGTGTTTTGTCAAGAATGTCTGATTTCTTACCAGAACGAAAATGGTTTCGTTGGGTGGTTTTTTCTGATTCTATGCTGATGGGCATGTTTGAACTGGTCTTTTCCATGCTTCCAGAGGGCAATGAAAACGGACAAAGTCCGCGGTTGCCCGCTGGAGACCTTCGGTTTCGCCACTTCTGTCGCTGGTTTTTATCGCCGCTTTGTCTCTTTTTTTCCGGCTTTTTGTTACTTAACTGATGGGCAAGAAATATTGTCGAAATCTTTCCAAAAGCCCCCTTGAAACAAGGAAAAAACCGTGCTATCATCAAACCGTTTCTAATGAACTTACGACTGAACGACACGTCTGTACTATTTCCAAATGAGAATGCGCCAAGATGCGAAGCGAATTTTTTCTTCTGGCTAACGCGAATGAAACGCAGCGTAGCAGCGCTACGCTAAGTGGAATGAGCGGACGCCAGAAGGAAAAAGGCGCCAGCAGATGGCGCAGGCGAATGCGGAAAATAGTACCACCACAAGGGAGGACACCCCCATGAACATCCGCTGCTTCTGCTGCATGGGCGACAGCATCACCAGCGACCAGGTCAGCGGTATCGGCACGATGGTGGCGCATCGGCTGAACGCGCAGGAGGTGCTGAATGCCGCCTGCGGGTACGCAACCTGCTCCGACTGGCACGAAGGCGATAGGAACATCACGCCTGTAACGCTCATCGAGCCGCCGAACACGAACACGGCGGACAACGTGCTGTCCAATCAGGTGCGGCGCGTTTTGCAGGCGCTTACGCCGAAGGGCAGCATCATCCGCTGGACGGTGGATGGCATCGAGTATGCGATTCCGGCGGAAATCGGTATCGGCACAGGCACGCTGAGCACGCCGGACGTCATCTACATCGCCATCTCCAGCAATGACGGCAATCAACCGGAAAATGCCCCGGCGGATGACTTTGCGGCTGTCTGTGAACTCCCCTACGCCGCCCTGACCCGCACGTCGATGGCATCTGCGCTGCTCTGGGCGGTGCGGACATTGCAGACCGTCTGCCCAAACGCGGCGATTTTCCTCGCCACGCCGCTGCAAACATACACCCCGCAGGAATGGATGGACGAATCTCACGGGCTGCTCAAGCGCAGCGTCATCCAGAAAGTCGCGCAGAAAACGGGCGTGCACTGCATCGACAGCTTCTATGGAAGCGGCTTTGACCGCAGCGTTGCCCGCTCTCACGGCGAAGTCCACCCGGACGAGGAATGGAAAATCCGCATTGCTGACTTTGTGACAAAGGAAATCGAATCGACCCTGTATAAGGAGTAACCGATGGAGAATATCAAATGGCTGTGGGGCGTAATGGACAAGCGCTACCACAAGTGGCACATTCTTGGCCTCATCATCAGTGCCGTCACGTCGCTGATGCTGCTCATCAACCCCTACCTGACGATGCGCCTGATGGATGACGTCATTGTCGCGCAGAACCCCGAACCGCTCGTCGGCTTGCTGCTGGCGATGCTGATTGTCAAGGTTACGCGCGAAGGTCTGCGCTACCTGATGGTTGTCCTGCTGGAGCATTCCTCCCAGAACACGCTGATGAACCTGCGCATGCGGCTGTTCACGCGTCTGCAGTATCAGGACATGCGCTTCTTCGACATTCACCGCACCGGCGACCTGATGACGCGCCTGTCCGCCGACACGGACTGGTGCCGCCATTTTCTGGCATACATAGACTATGTGGCGGTAGACAGCATCGTCATGTTCGTGTCGTCTTCGATTTACCTGTTCTCGGTGAACTGGAAGCTCGCGCTGGCAATGGTCTGCGTCACGCCGCTGCTGATGATTATCACGAAAGTGTACTCCAAGGGCGCGCGGCGGATGTTCGTGGACATGCGCGACAAGATGAGCGACATGAACGCGAAGGCGCAGGAGAACATTGCGGCAAACCGCGTGGTGAAGGCGTTTGCGCGTGAGGAATACGAGGAGAACCGCTTCGACGAGCGTTCCCGCGCCTTCCGCGATGCGAATCTGGATATCAACAAGCGCTGGCTGTCCTTCTATCCCTTCATCGAGATTCTGGCGAACGCCATGACGCTGCTGACCGTCTTTTTCGGCGGCTACCTGATGATTACCGACGGCATGACGGCGGGCGAACTGACGATTTTCACCCAGCTGGCGTGGACGCTGAGCGTCCCCATGCGGCAGCTGGGCAACCTGCTCAACGACTGGCAGCGCTTCATCACCTGCTCGAACAAGGTCATGGAGATTGAAGTCTCCCGCCCGGAGATTGTAGACAGCTCCTGCGCCGTCAATCATGACCACATCGAGGGTGCGATTTCCTTTGACCATGTATCCTTCGCTTACGGCTCGCAGCCGGTGCTGTCCGACGTAACGTTCTCCGCCAAGCCGGGGCAGACCGTCGCCATCATGGGGCCGACCGGTTCCGGCAAAACGACGCTGATTCAGCTGCTCGCCCGCTGCTACGACGTGACCAGCGGCAGCATTTCCGTTGACGGCTGCAATGTGCGCAAGTGGAAGCTGCAACAGCTCCGCGACGGCATCGGCACGGCAACGCAGGATGTTTTCCTCTTTTCCGACACGGTGGAAGGCAACATTGCTTTCGGCGACCAGACGCTGACGGAGGATGAAGTGCACGACTTCGCCCGCCGCGCGGCTGCGGACGACTTCATCAAGGGCTTGTCCGAGGGCTACGACACGATTATCGGCGAACGCGGCGTGGGGCTTTCCGGCGGACAGAAGCAGCGCATTGCCTTGGCGCGCGCGCTGGCGGTCAAGCCCGGCATCCTCGTCATGGACGACACAACCTCCGCTGTCGATATGGAGACGGAGAAGTACATTCAGGCGCAGCTGCGTCAGCTCCCCTACGACTGCACGAAGCTGATCATTGCCCAACGCATTTCCTCCGTCAAGGATGCTGACCTCATCCTGATTTTGAAGGACGGCGTCGTGACCGAGCGCGGCACGCATCAGGAGCTGCTGCGTCAGCGCGGCTACTACTACGAAACGTACTGCCTGCAAAACGGCATCACGCCCGACACCGCTCCGCAGGAGGTGATGTAACATGGCGCGCAACAAATTTGACGTAGACGAGCGTTTGGAAACCCCGTTTGACTTCCGGCACTTGAAGCGCGTTGGCGTTTACATCGGCAAGCACAAGTGGAAGATGCTGCTGGCGCTGCTTCTGTCCGCCTTGGCATCGGTAACGAGCCTCGCCGTGCCGAAAATCACCCAGACCGTCATGGACGTCGCTGTACCGCAGAAAAACGTTGACCTGCTGCTGAAGATGGCGCTGGCGTTCATGGGCATCATCATCGTCGGCATCGTCTTCACGGTCATCCGCTCCCGCATCATGGCGTTCGTCAGTCAGCAGATCATCTACGATATCCGCAAAGACCTCTTCGCGCACCTGCAGCAGCTGCCCTTCGCCTACTACGACAGCCGTCCGGCGGGCAAAATCCTCGTGCGCGTCATCAATTACGTCAACAGCGTGTCGGATATTCTTTCCAACGGCATCATCAACTCGATTCTGGAAATCATCAATATCATCTTCATCGTCGTCTACATGTATACGACCGAGCCGACGCTGGCGACGATTGTTGTGGCGGGTCTGCCGATTTTCGTGGCGATTATCATCATCCTGAAGCCGCGTCAGCGCCGCGCGTGGCAGAACCAGTCGAACAAAAACAGCAACTACAACGCGTATCTGGCAGAATCCATTGACGGCGTGCGCGTGAGCGAACTGTTCGCGCGGCAGGATGTCAACTGCTCCATCATGCAGCGGCTGGCGACGGCGTGCCGCGCGGCGTGGCTGAAGGCGATTTACATCTCCAACAGCGTCTGGCTCTCTTCGGAAATCATCACCCAGATTGTTTTCACCCTCATGTACTACGCGGGCGTGTACTGGCTGGGCGGCGCGGTAGTCTCCTTCGGCGTAATTCTCGCCATGGGGCAGTACGTCAGCCGTTTCTGGCAGCCGATTACGAATCTGGCGAACATCTACAACAGCTTCGTGAACAACATGGCGTATCTGGAGCGCATCTTCGAGACGATGGATGAACCGGTTGTGATTGACGACAAGCCGAATGCCGAGACACTTCCGCCCATTACCGGCGCAGTTGATTACAACAACATCACCTTCGGCTATGAGGAAGGGCAGACCGTCCTCAAGGATGTTGACCTGCACGTCAAGGCGGGCGAAAGCATTGCGCTTGTCGGCCCGACCGGCGCGGGCAAGTCCACCATCGTCAACCTGCTCTGCCGCTTCTACGACCTGCGCAGCGGTTCCATCACGCTGACGGATGAATCCGGCGTGAAGCACGACATTACCGACGTGACGCTGCACTCCCTGCGCTCGCAGATGGGCATCATGCTGCAGGATTCCTTCATCTTCTCCGGCACGATTCTGGACAACATCCGCTACGGCCGTCTGGACGCGACAGACGACGAGGTACGTCAGGCGGCGGCGGTTGTCCGCGCGGACGACTTCATCCGCGAAATGCCGCAGGGCTACAAAACGACCGTGAACGAGCGCGGCGGCAGCCTTTCGCAGGGGCAGAAGCAGCTGATTGCCTTCGCGCGCACGCTGCTGAGCGACCCGCGCATCCTGATACTGGACGAAGCAACCTCCTCCATCGACACCAAGACGGAGAAGCTGCTGCAGGACGGCATTCAGGCGCTGCTGAAGGGACGCACGTCGTTCATCATTGCGCACCGCCTGTCCACCATCAAGAACTGCGACCGCATCCTGTACATCGGCAATCAGGGCATCATGGAAGCAGGCTCTCATGACGAATTGATGGCCAAGCGCGGCGCATACTACGAGCTGTACACCGCGCAGGCGCGCGACCAGGGCATGGGGGAATAAGGCGCGCACGGCGCTTCTGAGAATTGCATAGGGACAAAAAGCGGGGTTGCGTGAAAAATGCGCAATCCCGCTTTTTTATATTATTATTTTTCCGCCCCTAAAATCGCCTTAATATCCCCCAAATTCTCCGCAAAATACACTTTTTCCTGTTTTTCTTCCGTCGAAAGCCCCATCTCCACCATATGCTTCAGCAGCGCCTTCAATCCCTCATAATACCCATTCAAATTATACAGCACACACGGGGCATCTATCTGCTTCAGCGCCAGCTTCGACATCACTTCCGACACCTCTTCCAGCGTCCCCGTGCCGCCCGGAAACGCAATGAACGCATCCCCCAGTTCTATCATCTTCGTCCGGCGCTCCGGAATGTCCTTCGTCACAATCAGCTCCGTCAGCCCCTCCATCTGAAAGCTCTCGCTGATGAAAAACTCCGGCTCAACGCCCGTCACCTCCGCGCCAGCCGCCAGCGCACTGGCCGCCAGCGCGCCCATCAAGCCGGATTTCGACCCGCCATACACCAGCGCGTGGCCGCTTTCACCAATCCAGCGTCCGAGTTCCTCCACCGCCTGCCGAAAAGACGGATCGTTGCCCTCGTTCGCCCCCAGATAAGCCGTAATATTCATGCGAAAAAATCCCCCTTTGCGTATTTCTGCTATCGAGTATAGCAGAATGAACACGGAAACGCAATCGGGGGATTTCCGCAAAAATGAGAATTTCCTCATGAATTTCTAATCATCCTTCGATGGATTTTCCATTCCGCTTGTGCTATCCTTATTCTTGTCAGAACGACAGGACGCGCCCCTCATCGGCGCAGGAGGATACAGATATGATGGCTTTCATCGATTCGGTTTTCCATGTGATTGGTTCTTTCATCAGCATGGTGTTTGAGGCGATTGTCGCTGCTGTGCAGTTTGGGTTTAGTGTCTTAGGCGGTCTCTTGGGGCTGGTGGTGAATCTGGGGATGCTGCTGCTGGTTGTCGGGCTGGTGGCGCTGGTGATTATGCGCCGCAAGAACTACAAGCAGGCGAAGGCGGATGAACCGCGCGTCATCCACATGGACAACGGCGAAACCTTCAAGAGCTATTACAGCAAGTAATTTGCAAAAAAGCGCTTGTCCTTCCTCTGAAAATGTGGTATAATCAGCGTTACCCTAAATTTTCGGAGGTTAAGAAGCAATGACGATTCTGTGGGACTGGAACGGCACGCTGCTCAGCGACGTACCGTTGGTGGTCAAAATCAACAATGAAGTTTTCGCGCACCACGGCTATCGCCTGACAAGCGAAGAGGAATATCGGCGGATTTTCCGCTTTCCGGTCAAGGATTACTACACCGACATCGGCGTGACGGACGAGGATTTCCCGCTTGTGGCGAAGGAATGGAACGAAGGCTACGTCGCGAACTTCCATCTGGCACAGCTGCACCAGACGGCGGCGGAGGCGGTTCATCGCTTCCACGACGCAGGCTTCCATCAGGCGATTATCTCCGCCAGTCAGGTGGATCAGCTGCGCGCGCAGGTCGTCAAGTTTCCGGAGCTGGACGGCATGTTCGATGATATTCTGGGGCTGGGCGACGTCTACGCGGTGTCGAAGGTGCAGCTGGCGAAGGATTACCT
>ULUA01027258.1_pt1 | contig 13172 bp, 7 predicted proteins | sample 1958081 | NCBI WGS metagenome assembly ULUA01 (sample SAMEA4835748, study PRJEB28245) | human gut metagenome | biome: gut microbiome; material: fecal sample | place: Denmark | collected 2008
TCAACTGCTTCGTGCGTCCGAAATATGACGGCTCGCACCAGACCTTTCCCGGACTCGACCTGAAAGGGCTGGGAATCACCGACCTGTACCCCAGCCAGAAGGACTGCATCTGGATGCTGAAACAGAACGGCGGGGGAATAGCCGACCACGAGGTGGGAACCGGCAAGACGCTGATAATGTGCGTGTCAGCACACGAGATGAAGCGTCTGGGGCTGGTACACAAGCCGATGATAATCGGACTGAAAGCCAATGTGCGCGAGATAGCGGAGACCTACCGCAAGGCATACCCCAACGCCCGCGTACTGTACGCTTCGGAGAAGGACTTCGAGGCGGCAAACCGCGTGCGCTTCTTCAACGACATACGGAACAACGACTGGGACTGCGTCATCATGAGCCACGACCAGTTCGGGAAGATTCCGCAGTCGCCGGAACTGCAACAGCGGATATTGCAGGCGGAGCTGGACACGGTGGAGGAAAATCTGGAGGTGCTCCGCTCGCAGGGCAAGGATGTGTCACGCGCCATGCTGAGGGGATTGGAGAAGCGCAAGTTCAACCTGACGGCCAAGCTGGAGAAGGTGGAGCACGCGATAAAGTCAAGGACGGACGACGTGGCGGACTTCAGGCAGATGGGTATCGACCACCTCTTCGTGGACGAGTCGCACCAGTTCAAGAACCTGACATTCAACACCCGGCACGACCGCGTGGCGGGGCTGGGCAACTCGGAGGGCAGCCAGAAGGCACTGAACCTACTGTTCGCCATCCGCACCATTCAGGAGCGGACGGGAAAGGACTTGGGGGCGACGTTCCTGTCGGGCACGACCATCAGCAACTCGCTGACGGAGCTGTACCTGCTGTTCAAGTACCTCCGCCCGAAGGAGCTGGAAAGGCAGGACATCCGATGCTTCGACGCATGGGCGGCGATATTCGCCAAGAAGACGACGGACTTCGAGTTCAACGTGACGAACAACATCGTGCAGAAGGAACGCTTCCGCTACTTCATCAAGGTGCCGGAGCTGGCGGCGTTCTACAACGAGATAACCGACTACCGCACGGCGGAGGATGTAGGCGTGGACAGACCGGACAAGAACGAGGTGCTGCACAACATACCGCCCACCCCCGACCAGGAGTATTTCATCAAACAGCTGATGGAGTTCGCAAAGACGGGAGATGCTACTCTGCTGGGCAGGCTGCCGCTGTCGGAAACGGAGGAGAAGGCGAAGATGCTCATCGCCACCGATTACGCCCGGAAGATGGCGCTGGACATGCGCATGATAGACCCAGACTATGAAGACCACCCGGACAACAAGGCAAGCCACTGTGCGAAGACGATTGCGGAATATTACCGGAAGTATGACGCGCAGCTCGGCACGCAGTTCGTATTCTCCGACTTGGGTACCTACCAGCCGGGCGGGTGGAGCGTATATACCGAAATCAAGCGCAAACTGGTGGAGGACTACGGCATACCCGCCCATGAAATCCGCTTCATTCAGGAGTGCAAGAGCGAGAAGTCAAGGAAAGCGGTGATAGAAGCGATGAACGAGGGATATGTGCGCGTGCTGTTCGGCTCAACGAGCATGCTCGGTACGGGCGTGAACGCCCAGCGCAGGGCGGTGGCAATCCACCACCTTGATACGCCGTGGCGACCATCTGACCTCGCCCAGCGCGACGGACGTGCGGTTAGAAAGGGCAACGAGATAGCGAAGCTGTACGCTGACAACAAGGTGGACGTAATCATCTACGCGGTGGAGAAGTCGCTGGATTCGTACAAGTTCAACCTGCTGCACTGCAAGCAGACGTTCATCTCGCAGCTCAAAAGCGGTGCGATGGGTGCAAGAACCATAGACGAGGGGGCGATGGACGAGAAGTCGGGCATGAACTTCTCGGAGTACATGGCTATCCTGTCAGGGAACACCGACCTGCTGGACAAGGCGAAGCTGGAGAAACGCATCGCCTCGCTGGAGGGAGAGCGCAAGTCGTTCAACAAGGGCAAGCGCGAGTCGGAACTGAAACTGGAGTGCAAGACCGGGGAACTGAGGAACAACCAAGCCACCATAGCCGCCATGACAGAGGATTGGGAGAAATTCACCGTCGCAGCACAGATAGACAAGGAGGACAACCGGCTGAACCTGCTGAAGATTGACGGTCTGGATTCCACCGATGAAAAGGAAATCGGCAAGCGGTTGCAGGAGATTGCGAAGAATGCCGCGACCGGAGGGCAGTACAAGCGCATCGGAGAACTGTACGGCTTCCCCATCGAGGTGGTCAGCGAGCCGACACTAAGGGACGGGCTGGAGTTCACCGACAACCGTTTCGTGGTGGCGGGCAATTACAGGTACAACTACAACAACGGGCATCTGGCGATGGCTGACACGCACGCCGCCGCCACGAACTTCCTGAACGCTCTGGAGAAGATACCGGGCATCATCGACCAGTATAAAAAGAAAAACGAGGTGCTGGAACAGGAAATTCCGCAGCTCCAAGCGATAGCGGGCAAGAAATGGAAAAAGGAGGACGAACTGAAACAGCTGAAGTCCAAGCTTGCCGCACTCGACCGCAAGATTCAGTTGGAGCTTGCGCCGCCCACACCAGAGGCCGTTGGAAAAGAAAAGAATGGTCAGGAAATCAAGCCGGTTACAGAAATTGTACGGAACGTACCACCAAAGCATATACGGATACGCAACACGATGTAATGAACATTGAATCCATACAATATCCCTTTTCTGAACGCAGTATCATTATTTATGCTGAAACACATGAAAAAGGGAAATATAAAGGGGATTTATTCTATGAACATTATTAGTAAGGGATGTGCAAAGTACATTACATAAAGACTCTTGCGCACCCCTTATCTTAAAATAATCCATATAAATAACCATATATTAATGGTCATGTAGTCATGTAGTTAAAGCTTTTCTGAGATAATGTGCCGAAATAAAGAGACTTTTGCTAACTTTGCAATCCAATTTACACCATTGCTGATTATATCGTTTTAATGATGGATATAAAAAATAACACGATATTTAATACAAAAGACAATGTTTATACATAAATTTCAAAATTTCATCATTACTCTGATGCTTTTTGTGGTGTTAGCTGCCTGTGACAGATATACATCTATTTTAGAGCAGATGGATATTGCAGAAGGCTTAATGAATACTAAGCCTGACTCTGCCCTTGCCATATTGGTAAATATACCTGTTTCAAATATAAAAAGTAAAGAGATAGTCGCCAGATATGCGTTACTTAAGTCCATGGCATTGGACAAGAACTGCATTGATACGACGACTTTTGATATTCTTCAACCGGCTATTGATTATTATATAGAGAATGGTTCTCCTGATGAACAGCTCCGGACCTATTATTATCAAGGTCGGATTTATCAGAATCAGGGCGATAAAGATTCAGCCATGCAAAGTTTTATGAGAGGAAAAGAGTATTGCAGAGAAGCATCTGATACTCTGACTATGGCAAATCTTTTGGTTGCCCAAGCAACCATCCAATATTCAACTTATAAGATAGATGATTTTATAAAAAACAATCTTGATGCTGCGAAATTATACAGAGACATTAACCGCCCAGATTATGAAATATCTTGTCTTGCCAATGTCTTGGACGGTAGTATTCTTAATAATGATAGAAATCTTGCGGACAGTGTTATGTCAGTTGCACAGGAACGAATTAAACAAAGTTCCGAACTAAACGTAATCATTGCTCCTTATGCTCTTTCCTATGTAATAAAATTTGGCGATAAAGAAGATATTGTTGATGTTTTGCGTTATTATGAATCTATGCAAAACATTGACGATGAAACTAAAATGGATGTAGCAGAGGCATATTGTAGAATCGGAGATTCATATAATGCGAACCGTGTTATAAATTCAATAGATTCCACTTCAAAAGTAAGATCATCTTTAAAGTATTTGGCAATTAAACCTGGCATTTTAGAATTAAACGGAGATTTTGCCGGAGCATTGATGGCATATCGCAATTTTTCAACCACTATTGACTCCATACACCAAAATATTTTTTCTCATGATTTGTTATTTGCACAAGAACGTCATGAAATGGAAAAAAACAATTTGATGGATAAACAGAGGTTTGATAGAATTATCTGGTTAAGTCTGTGTATAGTATTTATATTACTAATTATTACCGGATATATTTATTATCGCTATAGGCTGGGACGAGCCAAAAGTTTGTTGGATGCTCAAGAAAGGAAAAGATTACAACTGGAACAAGAGTATCTCAAAAGAGAAAATGAAAACCTTGCATTGGAAAAACATAATGCTGTTCTTGAAAAACAAGCTGCTGAATTGGAATGTGAGCGTCAATCTTTGGTTGCAGAAAACCTTCGGCTTAAAATTCATCAACTTGAGAATGAAAGTGAAACTCTTAAAGAAATATTGGAAAAACAAAAAGATTTAGCCAAACCAATCGAAGATGCTATAAAAGTAAGAATCGAGATGTTAAATGGATTATTGGCTTCACGAATCGCAGATAATGCCTCATATGCAGAACCGTATGGAACTTGGAAGGATCAAATTATCCAAGATAAGGATGAATTTATGAACACTACTCGTCTGGCGTTTAAGGCTTCTCATCCAAAGTTTATCGAATACCTTGAGCAACATGGGCTTACAGAATATGAAATCAATTACATTTGCCTTTATGCGATTGGACTTCGTGGAAAAGAAGTAGGTGAATATATTCAACTGAAAAGGCATTATCATATTAGCAGTGATGTGCGTAAGAAACTTGATATTGACGAACATCAGACTAACATTGGGATTTACGTTAGAAAACTTATGAAGCAACTATAGTTTGATTATATATAATTACTACTTTGCCCATTCTGATACAGGCTATCTACCAAATCTGGAATGGACTGTTTTTATATAATTTGCCTTCATAGTTCAATATGTCAAACCTGATTGTGAATGTACAGGAAATAGCCTGTATCAAAAAGGCTATATTGAAGCTGTCTATACTATACGAAGTTTAACATTTTCTTAAAATCATAACAGCAAACACTATGTAATTTCAGGCTTCCCAACTTGATACTGTCTTGTCATATCTAACAAGAACACTACGGAATGAATCCATCCATGCATTGGCTCTTTCTAGGCTGTACCTTTCCTTATATAGGAGTTCATCGACATATAATCGTCATCCTCACGTTCGTTGTTTTTCCTATTGAAGCACAAAGACACTACGGTATACGATGAAAAATAATATTCTGTTTTCGGGTATCAATAACTAATCGTAGAGTTAAAGATAAGGGATTATCCATCTGTTGGGAAACATTGTTTTTCATTGCTATGTTTTGGTTTTCATTTAAATATGTTATTTCTTAATCATATTCTAAAGAGAGAAATAATCCAATCTTTGCTCTTTGAGTAGATGCGATATTGAATAGATGGACTAAATTCATCCTAAGACCTTATAATTGGTCTTTATAATGCCAGCTATCTACATCCGTCAAACTTTCGGTACCCATGCACAGGAAACAATCCCTTCCAGTCTATAAACATCTGAATATCATCGCAATAAAAAGTTTTACTGTCAAACTTTTACCCTTGAATGAAAACTTTATCTGTAGTAATTTTATGTCAGTTAAATCAAAAACAACAATGAAATGAAAAAGTTACTATCGCTCCTCGGAGTTTTTATTTTTATCGGTTGCCTTCAATCTTACGCATCAAAACGTGAGATTTATATAGATATAATATTATGATGAATAAAATTAAGCATAACTTACGTTTCGCATTATTTATACTATTATTTTTTCAGGGAACCATCTTGTTCTCACAAAACACAATTAAAGGTATTGTTTGTGATACAGATGGGCTAGTAATACCTTGTGCTCATGTGCTACTTTGTCTTAACGATTCAATCATTGCGCAAAGTATCAGTACAGAACATGGATTCTTATTGGAAAACATTCCTGAAAATTCCTATATACTGAATGTGAGCCATGTGGGGTATCAAATAAAAAAAATATCATTAGACGTAAAAAGTAATATTGATTTGGATAGCATTCAGTTGTCTTTATTAACATTGGAATTGGATGAGGTTGTGATAAGAACTATTCATAATGTTACCACCTACAAAAACAATCAATTACATATCAATGTTAAACAAACTTACCTTTCAAAACTTCCCGATGTGCAAAGTTTGTTGAGCAATATTCCGGGTGTCTTTCAAATGGATAACAAGTTGATGTATTTCGGAAAAGGTCAGGTACTTCTTCTTATTAACGGAAGGGAAATAAAAAGTACGGATGAGATAAACTCTTTGCAACCATCACAGATAAAAGAGATTATAGTAGATCACATGCCAGGAGCCAAATATGACTCTCGCTATTCTTCTGTATTAGACATAAAAACTACGTCAGAAAAGCCTGCACTGACCATTTATAATACAACCACTTGGGCGCGTCACTACTCTGGTAAAATAGGTTTTAATTCTCAAAATAAGATCAATGGTACATTGATTGACTTTGGCTATAGTTTCAGAAGAAGAAAAAATACATTATATTCCAAACAAATAGAAGAAAGTTATCAGACTGGCAATGAGTTTGAAAGGTTTTTTATGGATACAACATCCTCCAATCGGCAGTCTCATGATTGGAATATCGGTACTCAAACTAAATTTAAGACGAGTACCCTTGCCCTGAAATATTCAGGGTACTATTCATTGAATAAGCCTGTTTATTCTTCCTTCATGCAGTACACTTCTAATTCCTGTCAAGAAAATTTTGATATTCAAAGAGACGGGAAATATAAAGAACAGCAGCATTTGGTGACTTTAGATTATTCAGCTGAATTTGATTCCAATAATAATCTTCGAATTACGGCTGATTACCTTTACCAAAACAGCAAGGACAATAGTCAGGCCTTAGAAAATTCTATAGAATCCGAGAAGCAAACTTATTGGGATTTTCAAGGAAAATACAATATTTATTCGCTTCTCACTGAATACGAACATAGTTTCAGTAAATCCATCAAGTTGATCACCGGTATGCGTTATAGCCATGTATATAACATGAATGATTCAAAGGAAAATGACATATCTTCTCAATACAAATTTCATGAAAATCGATGTGCTTTCTATGCAGAGGGCAGTTTTCGATGGCAAAAAATAACGATGCTACTTGGCTTGCGAAGTGAATGGTTTAGTAAGGAATGTAGTTATACAGTACAAGGTAAAAAGGATTATAAAGATTTATTCTTTTTGCCGTCATTATCAATTTCTTATCAACCATCAGAAGATTTACACTTTTCCCTTTCGGGAACCAATAAGGTTTCTCTACCTTCGTTTGGCGAATTAACTCCTATTGTTACTTATCTTAATCAGTATTCATATATAATAGGGAATCCTCTGTTAAAACCTACAACCAAATATGATTTTGGTTTTGATATAACTTGGAAGAACAAATTCAATGTGAAGTTTGAATACAATCTTCTGAGGAACGACCGCATTTCATGCAGCATTCCAGACGAAACAAACAATCAAGTGTTGAAATATACCTATGTAAATCTTAAAAAGTCAGGACAATTTTTAGGAATGCTTACATACTCAGATTACTTATTTAATCGTCATACTATTAATTTAAGTACTGGTATTTTGATTCCAAATGCAAAAATTCCCTACAGAGATGGAACTTTGTATCGTTCCACACCTTCGTATTACGCACAAATATTTACCAACTGGAAACTTAGTAAAATAATCGATTTCGCAGTAAGTTATATTTTTCAATCAAAATCATATGATAAAGCCGACACATATAGCGCAACTCACAATTTGGGATGTAATCTGTCAATTGTCCCTATAAAAAATCGTTTGTTCATCAATTTACAGGTAAATGATATTCTTAAAAAAACAACAGGAAACTGGGAAACGAATTATGGATATATTCGTACCCAACAATTCAATAATGCGGACAGCAGAAATATAACTTTGTCATTACGCTACGTGTTTAATTCATTCAAGTCTATAAAACATGGCAGCAGCAATAGTGAAGAAATTGATCGATTATAAAAATCATAGTGCATAAGTTTGAGCTTACAGCGCACCTAGCAGGATAATATGTTGTAATTGACAATAATTGACGAGTAGATGATACGATTGGAATTTCTCAAATGGAATAACTTAGAAAAACTCGTATTCCTGAAGTTTATTTACTTTTTCTGCATCGGCAAATTTCGTGGTTACGTATGAAAGCGCATCAGCAATACTGATAAAGAATCCGATCTGACCAATATTAATACTGCAAAATAACCTAAAATCCGCAAGCATTTTTTGTATTATAGTATGAATCAATAACTTATCCAAAGATTCAATTCACCCATTTGAGTGAAAGAATTTCTTTATAAATATGTGGATTATAAATGTTTACAAAAAGCTCTGCGGAATTAAGAAATAATATAACGTGACATTTCACTTTGTTAAACAATTGGATGCAATGCGGAGTTGCCTGTTTGGCAATGATTTGCAAATATTATAAAAACGCATATAGCATTGAAACACTTTCCAAGCTGTGTAGTGTTTCAACAGAAGGAGTTTCGCTTTTCGCAATAAAAAATGCGGCAGAGAAATTGGGATTCAATTCTATCTGTTGCAAGACTTCTATTGAACAATTAGTCAGCATTTCTATGCCAAGTATATTGCATTGGAACCAAAACCATTTCGTAGTTTTATACAAAGTAAAGAACAAAAAGAAATTCTACATCGCTGATCCTGGTAAGGGATTAGTATGTTATTCTTTGGAGAATTTTAAGAAGCACTGGATTAGTTCAGTATCAAATGGAGAAGAGAAAGGTGTCGTAATGGTAATTGAACCAACAGAGAAATTTTGGAAAAAAAGTATAATCGAAGAGCCAAACAAAAAGCGTTCATTCAACTTTTTATTTGGTTATGTATTACAATATAGAAAATATTTTATCCAAATTATATTGGGTCTGTTACTGGGGTGTTTACTTCAGCTCATCATGCCTTTTTTAACTCAAGCAATCGTTGATATTGGAATAAAGCACAAGGACATAGGATTTATATGGCTTGTACTATTGGGAGAATTGATGATTGTGGTTGGGCGTACAGCCACAGAGTTTATTCGCCGGTGGTTGCTGCTTCATATCTCCATGCGGATAAATATTTCATTAGTAAGTGATTTCTTTATTAAGTTACTAAAGTTACCCATGTCTTTCTTTGACACAAAACTGATGGGTGATTTGTTACAGCGAATTGGAGACCATTCGCGTGTACAGAATTTCCTCACTGGACAAGTCTTAAATGTTGTATTTACATTCCTAAGTTTCATTATATTTGGTATTGTCTTGCTTGTTTACGACAAAATAATCTTCTGCGTTTTTGTTATAGGAAGTTTTATCTATGGATTATGGATATCCTCATTCCTGCAGCGACGCAAGGTGCTTGATTATGAATTATTTGAGCAACAAGCTATAAATCAGAATAGAACATATCAGTTCATAACATCAATGCAAGAAATAAAACTTCAAGATTGTGAACAACGGAGACGATGGGAATGGGAGAACACACAGGCAGACCTGTTCATAGTACAAATGAAATCATTAAAATTGCAACAATCTCAAGAAGCTGGTTCAATATTCATAAACGAAGTCAAAAACATGTTGATTACAGTTTTTGCAGCAACAGCAGTGATAAATGGTCAGGTTACTCTTGGAGCAATGCTTGCCATTCAATATGTTGTGGGGCAGCTCAACTCTCCTGTTGAGCAGTTTATGTCATTCATTTATTCCTTACAAGATGTAAAAATTTCTCTTGAAAGAATCAATGAAATTCATGAAGGTAAAAACGAAGAATCCAATGAAAATCAAGCAAAAGCATTTAATTTTGGGAGGTCAATCAGAATCAAGGACATTGATTTCAAATACGACCCCAATGCTTCTCAGAAAACGCTTGAGGGTGTATCATTTGACATTCCGGAGGGAAAAGTGACCGCTATTGTAGGTGCATCGGGAAGTGGAAAAACCACCCTTATAAAACTCATGCTTGGTTATTATCCGGTCGTATCTGGAACCATTTCTATAGCTGGTAGGAATATCAACGAGTACAACCTCAAATGGTGGCGTCGCCATTGTGGAGTGGTAATGCAGGATGGAGTGATTTTCTCTGAATCTATAGCCCGTAATATCGCTGTTGATGATGGAGATATAGATGTATTACGTCTTGAAAAAGCAGCAAAAATCTCAAATATCCATGACTATGTGATGGGGCTTCCGCTAAAATACAACACTCTTATTGGACGTGACGGAGTTGGGCTGAGTCAAGGTCAAAAACAACGCATACTCATAGCTCGTGCAGTCTATAAAAATCCAGATTTCATATTTTTGGATGAAGCCACAAATGCCCTTGATGCCAAAAACGAGAAGGCTATAGTTGAGAATTTGAATGAATTCTACAAAGGGCGCACGGTGGTTGTCGTGGCACATCGTTTATCGACAGTCAAAAACGCAGACCAAATCATCGTTGTCGATGGAGGAAAGATAGTAGAAACCGGTACCCATACTTTTCTTATTGAAAAGAGAGGGGCATACTATAATTTAGTTAAGAATCAACTTGAACTTGGCAATTAAAACAATTAAGAATATGTACAATATAGAATGTAGATTAAAAATGATTTTCAATAAATCTGTAATTATATTAGGTGTTTTATATTTGTTCCCATTAGGAGCTAAATGTCAAGAACTTGATAGTATTGCTTCAGAAAAATTACCTGAAATCGTAGTAAAGGCTCAAATGCAGCATACTGATGCTTCATCCTCAACGTACACTCCAACCACAAGGCAGAAAACATCAGCGCAAAATGCCATAGACCTTTTGCGACAGCTTGCTATTCCTCAAATCAACATCAATCTTGTTGACAATGCAGTTACGACACCAAGCGGACAGAATGTCGCAGTTTATATCAACTATATTCCAGCCTCGGCAGAAGAGATTGAAGGATTATTGACTTCGGATGTACGGCGTGTTGAATATCTCGATTTTCCCACAAACCCACGCTTTCAGGGCAACGAGCATGTAGTCAATTTCATCATGCAGCAATACGAATATGGCGGTTACACCAAAGCGTTAATAAATGAAAATTTCCTTGTGGGTAAACTGTCAAGTCGTGCTTCCATCTATTCAAAGTTTGCATATAAGCGAATGACTTATGATTTGTATGCAGGTGCATCGAATCACGACATCAAACATACTGGCGCATCAATCATTGGAGATTATATTCTTGAGAATACAGACGGCGAACCTTACCATATAACACGAAATGAGATCTTCAACAATTCTCATTACAAGTATAACCAATACCCTGTTACATTCAGAGCTATATACGATTCGGACAATGTACAGATAGCAAATACTGTCGGCTTTAACTTTGACCAGTCGCCGGCTGCTGAGACCTCCGGCTGCTTATCGTATAAGCCTGCAAAGACAGAAGAATACTCATACAATAGATGCGAACCTTATACAAGTCGTTATCTTGTATGGTCGGGCAATTACTATTTCATACTACCACGGAATTTCCATTTAAGTGTTTCTCCCGGTATAAATTATGGACATACCAACAATACTTATCGCTATCAGACTTCAGGAACAGATGTTATAGTAAATGAATCGAAGGAAAATGTGTGGCAATTTAGAGGTAGTGCGACTCTTTATAAGAAATTTACTGATCGACAAAACGGTTTCTTTTGCGCATGGTACGGCTCTATATCCAATGATGTGAGCTATTTCGGTTCGTCACCTTATGACAATGATTTCCTTGATACCTATGCTGGAGCTGCGCTCGGTTATAACATTTCCAATAATAAATGGAATATCAGTACCGATGTTGCCTTGCAATGGGAAAAGAACAAAATCAATGACCAATCCGTTTCGGAAATCTATCCGCTTCTGAATGTTTCAGCTGGATTTTCTCCTTCACAAAAACATTCCCTTCGCGCATATTTCCATTTCGGAGCGAACTATCCTGGAGCAAGCGAGAAAACACCGAATACATTGCAACAGAACGAATTGATGTATTATACAGGAAACCCAGAACTTGGACTTTCCCGACAAGTTACATTCAACCTGTCCTATAATTGGATGCCGTCAAACAAGTTTTCAGTTTCGGCATTCGCCCAATATTTTGGGGAATACAACTTGTATGTACCTGTATACAAACCATACAATAACGGAATGGCTCTACTTCGTAAATTTGAAACCGACGGTGATTATAACCGAACCCAAATCGGTATGTCGTTTAATTACAAGTTGTTGAACGGTAATTTACAATTTGCAGTCTCGCCTTCAATTTCATTTTATCGTATGACCGGGCTGTTTGATATTGAACGAAATCCGTTCAGTTGTAATGTATCGGCAACTTATTATCTTGGCAATTTCTATTTTCAGACTTCATATCAGACAGGAAGCCTGACCGTACAGGGCAATCATGGAGTAATCTATAAAGACCGTGATTTTTACCAAATTATTGCTGGATGGAGTCGGGCGAATTGGAATATCCGTGTTAGTGCTATGAATCTCTTCCGAAATGATTGGCTGTGTGCCACTAATACACTATCTACTCCTTTATACTCAGAAACTCGCTTTGCCAATGGTAACAATTTTCACCGCCGCCTTAACCTTTCGATAATCTATACATTTGGTTATGGCAAGAAAGTACAACGTGGCAATGAAGTTGGAGTACAATCTGGTGCTTCTTCAGCAATAATGAAATAGTAGAATATGGTTTATTAGTGGAATCAATACAAAATGTTATTTAACAGATAATTAATTTACAAAAAAATGAGTTATAAAATTAGTAATATTGAACTACGTTCTGAAAAAGTCCGTAATCTATTAGGAGAAATACCTCCTGCTTTGGTGCGATATGGTACAGTAATAATTGTTGCCATATTCTTGATGCTATTATTAATAGTCTGTTTCATGCCTTATCCTTACTCAAATGGAGAAAGTATATTGCAACATATCATTTTTAATAGTCATTAATGTTGATTGTAAAATTGATATTAATGTTGATATAAAGTATAGTTTTCCAACAGGGTATGAAATATAGAAAAGAAATGCCTTTCTTACGTAAAGTTCTCTTCGGATATATACTATTGGTGGCGGTCATCGGCAGCATGGCCGCCACC
>ULUA01024270.1_pt1 | contig 13146 bp, 10 predicted proteins | sample 1958081 | NCBI WGS metagenome assembly ULUA01 (sample SAMEA4835748, study PRJEB28245) | human gut metagenome | biome: gut microbiome; material: fecal sample | place: Denmark | collected 2008
CGGCCTGCCCCTTCGGGTGACGCCGGATGTGCTGATTCCCCGGGACGATACTTGCGCCGTGGCCGAGCTTGCCATCCGCAAGGCGCTGTTTCTGGAGCAGGACCCCCGGATTCTGGATTTGTGCTGCGGTTCCGGCTGCATCGGCCTTGCCATTGCCAGCCGGGTCAAGGACGCGAAGGTGACGCTGGCAGATCTGAGCATGGAGGCGCTGGCCATCGCCAAGGAAAACACCGGCCTGAACCGTCTCGGCGGGCGGGTGCGGTGCGTTCAGGCGGACGCCACGAAGAAAGCCCCGGCATTTCTCGGGAAATATGATATGATCGTCTCCAACCCACCCTACGTTACCGGGGCGGAAATGCAGGTGCTTCCCCACAGCGTCAGGGACTTTGAGCCGGAAATGGCGCTTTACGGCGGGGAGGACGGTCTGGACTTCTACCGCGCCATCGTGGAAAACTACACGCCCGCGCTGAAGAAGGGCGGATTTGTCTGCTTCGAGTTCGGCATGGGACAGGGAGACGATGTGTGCCGGATTCTGGAAGAAAATGGGTATGCCATTCTGGAACGAACCAGAGATTATAATGACAGAGAACGTGCCGTGCTTGCCCAGTACGGCAGGAAGGAAGATTGATTATGGCTACAAAGAAAACGGTTTATGAAGCCCCCGCCCCCGCGTCGGACAAGAAAAAGGCATTGCAGACGGCCCTTGCCCAGATCGACAAGAACTTCGGCAAGGGCACGGTCATGCGTCTGGGCGACCGCCCGGAAATGAACGTGGAGGCCATCCCCACCGGCTCTCTGGCGCTGGATGCGGCGCTGGGTATCGGCGGCGTGCCCAAGGGCAGAATCATTGAGATTTACGGCCCCGAATCCTCCGGTAAGACCACGCTGGCGCTGCACATTCTGGCAGAAGCCCAGAAGCGGGGCGGCGAAGTGGCCTTCGTGGACGCGGAACATGCCCTTGACCCTGTGTATGCCGCCGCGCTGGGCGTGGATACGGACAATCTGCTGGTGTCCCAGCCCGATACCGGCGAGCAGGCGCTGGAGATTACCGACGCGCTGGTTCGCTCCGGTGCCGTTGACGCGGTGGTTGTGGACTCCGTGGCCGCGCTGGTTCCCAAGCAGGAAATCGAGGGCGAAATGGGCGACACCTTTGTCGGCCTTCAGGCGCGTCTGATGTCTCAGGCGCTGCGGAAGCTGGCAGGCACCATTGCCAAGACCAACTGTGTGGTCATCTTCATCAACCAGCTGCGTATGAAGATCGGCGTGATGTACGGCAACCCGGAGACCACCACCGGCGGCAACGCGCTGAAATTCTATTCCTCCGTCCGTCTGGACGTGCGCCGCATTGAGTCCATCAAGGAGGGCAATAACGTCATCGGCAACAAGACCCGCGTCAAGGTGGTCAAGAACAAGGTCGCGCCCCCCTTCCGGGAAGCCGTGTTTGAGATTCTCTACGGCAAGGGCATTTCCAAGTGGGGCGAGCTGGTGGATCTGGCGGTTCAGCTGGACATTATCCAGAAGAGCGGCAGCTGGTTCTCCATGGGCGACGAGCGCATCGGTCAGGGCGCGAACTCCGTGAAGGATTACCTCATCGCCAACCCCGACATCGCCGAGAAGGTGGAAGCCGAGGTGCGGGAGAACCTGTGGAAGCTGAACAACGGCGCGCCCAAGGCCCCCGCCAAGGCTGCCGATAAGGCGGTAGCCGTCAGCGCCGACGATTTCGACGATGAAGGTTGAGTCCCTGAAAACGTCTCCCGACCGGGCAGGGCGCTATTGGGTGACCTTTGACGACGGCAGCAAAATGGGACTGTATCGCCAGACGGTGGAGGATTTCGCACTCTATTCCGGCAAAGAGCTGGACGAGCAGGAGGCGGAAGCCCTCCGCACCGCCGCCGGGCAGATGTCCGCCAAAATGCGGGCAGTCCGCATTGTCTCCGCGGCCAGCGTTTCCCGCCGGGACTTGGAAGCCCGGTTGGTGCGCAAGGGGGAGGACCCCAAACAGGCCAAAGAAGCGGTTGCATGGATGGAAGACCTGCATCTGGTAGACGACCGGGCAACGGCGGAGCAGGTGGTCAGTTCCTGCATCTCCAAGGGCTACGGCTTGATGCGCGCCAAGCAGGCGCTCTACGAGAAACGTATCCCCAAGGAATACTGGGACGAGGCACTTGCGGACTACCCTGACCAGACGGAGAAAATCACGGCGTTTCTGAAAAGCCGTCTGGACGCGGACTCCGATGAAAAGCAGGTCAGGCGTGCCGTGGACGCCCTGATCCGCCGGGGTCACAGTTACGGGGCCATCCGGCGTGCGCTGGATGCGCTTTCCTTTGACACAGAAGATTTTCAGGAGGAATTCTGAATTATGGCAAATATTGGTTTTATCTCCCTCGGCTGCGCCAAGAATCAGGTGGACTGCGAGCGGATGATGTATCGGGTGCAGGAGGCGGGACATACCGTCAAGTCCGATGTGGTCGGCAGCGACGTGGTGGTCATCAACACCTGCGGCTTTATCGACTCGGCGAAATCCGAAGCCATCGACTACATTTTGCAGACCGCCGCCCTGAAGGCGGAGGGTCTGGTGGGCAAAATTCTGGTCACCGGCTGCCTGTCTCAGCGGTATCAGGAGGACATTCTGAAGGAAATGCCCGAGGTGGACGGTATTCTGGGTACGGGAAGCTACACGGAAATCGTTCTCGCCATTGAAAAGCTCCTGAACGGGGAGCAGGTGGTGGACTTCGGCTCCATCGACGCCCCGGAAGTGGAAACGGGACGCATCATGACCACGGCGGGACACTACGCCTTCATCAAAATCGCCGAGGGCTGCGACAACCACTGCTCCTACTGCGTCATTCCCTCCCTTCGGGGCAAATACCGCAGCCGCCAGATGGACGACGTGCTTTACGAAGCCCGAATGCTGGCGGACAGCGGCGTGAAGGAGCTGATTGTGGTTGCGCAGGACACCAGCCGTTACGGCACAGACTTGCCCGGGCACAAGCGTCTGCTGCCGGAGCTTCTGCGGAAGCTCTGCGAGATCGACGGACTGCACTGGATTCGCGTCCACTACGTCTATCCCGACGAAATCGACGATGAATTCATTCAGGTCATGGCCTCCGAGCCGAAGATCGTCAAATATCTGGACATCCCCATCCAGCACTGCAACAGCAAAATTCTGAAGCTGATGAACCGCCGGGGCGACGGGGAGTTTCTGAAAGCCCTGTTCGCAAGGCTGAGAGCCGGGATTCCCGGACTGGTCATCCGCACCAGCCTGATCACCGGTCTGCCCGGTGAGGGGGAGGAAGAATTCGCCGAGCTGTGCGATTTCCTGCGGGAGGAACGTCTGGAGCGCGTCGGCGCGTTCGCGTTCTCGCCGGAGGAAGGCACTCCTGCCGCGCAGATGGAGCATGTGGACACGGATACCGCCGTCAAGCGGGCGGAGATCGTGGAAATGCTGCAATCGGAGATCATGGACGCCTACAACGCCGAAAAGCTGGGCAAGACCATGGAGGTTCTGGTGGACGGCTACGACGAGGAAAGCGGGCAGTTCTACGGCCGCACTTTTGCCGACTCCCCGGACATCGACGGCCGGGTCTGGATTGCGTCCGACGAGCCTGTTCACGAGGGCAATTTTGTCATGGTAAAAATTGACGGCTGCACCGACGGCGATCTGTGCGGCTATGTAGTGGAGGAAGAAGCATGACGCTGGCAAGTAAAATCACGCTGGTGAGGGTGGCAATGATCCCGGCGTTTATGGTGACCATGTACTTATCCGGCGGTACGCCGGGGCTGTGGATGTACATTTCCCTCGCCATTTTTATCGTTGCCAGCCTGACGGATTCCTTAGACGGCTACATTGCCCGGCATTACAATCAGGTCACGGATTTTGGAAAATTCCTTGACCCCTTGGCTGACAAGCTGCTGGTGATCGCCGCCATGTGTATGTTCTGCCAGTGGGGCGTGTTTCCCGCGTGGGCGCTGATGATCGTGCTGACACGGGAATTTGCCGTAACGGGACTGCGGCTGATCGCCGTCCAGAAGGGGCACGTGATCGCAGCCGGATGGAGCGGCAAAGTCAAGACCGCCAGCACCATGGTGGGGCTTTGCGTCATGATGGCGCTGCCCGGTGTGGCTGTGCTCAACTGGGTCGTTATCGGCGTCATTGTCCTCACCACGGTTTACTCCGGCGTGGAATATTTTATCCAGAACTGGAAATGCCTGTGGAGCTGAAAAACGAAGCGCTGTCATCCCGCCGCGGCGGGATGACAGCATTTTTGTGAAAAATAATCTGCCATGCAACATTTTGACCCATTGAATCGTTTCTTATCTGAGAGGAGGGGAAGGCAAATGCCTACTTTGCTGCGTACCAACAAAGAAATCATGGAAATCTATGACCGTCAGGTAGACACCGTTTACCGTGTCTGCTATGCATACATGAAAAACGCCCCGGAAGCAGAGGATATGACCCAGGAGACCTTCCTGCGGCTGATGTCCAACGGAAAGCCTTTTGCAGACCAACGCCACGAAAAGGCGTGGCTCATCATCACGGCGTCAAATCTCTGCAAGGACACCCTGAAAAAGTGGTGGCGTAAAAATGAGAACATAGACGATTACACGTCCCTGCCCCAGGAGCGGGCGGAAACGGGAAACGACGTGCTGGACGCCATTCTGGCGCTGCCCCAGGACTACAAGGACGTCGTCTATCTGTACTACTACGAGGGATACACCACTGCGGAAATTGCTGCCCATCAGAACTGTCCGGAAAGCACCGTCCGCAGCCGCCTGTCCCGGGCAAGAAAGCAGCTTATGACCATGTTAGGAGGTGCTGACAGATGAAAAGTCAAGTGATTTGTGACGCCTTGAACACGGTCAACCCCACGCCTGCCCAGAGAGCCAGAATGCGCGCGGCTCTGGAAGCCCAGCTTCCCGCCGAAAAGCCCCATCGCCGAGGCGCGCATCAGCAGAAGGCATCGTCTCAGCGCTGGTGGACGATCATTCCCGCCGCCGCGGCGCTGTTTGCGGTGGTGCTGCTGGGCATTTTTGTCCTCGGACGGACGGATAAGACTCCGCCGTCCATGTCCAATGTCCCTACCGCGCCGCTGACGCTGGAAAGCCTGCAATCCTCGGCAAATTACAAGGCCAGCATGGAGATCAAGGACTACGTCCAGAGCTACAACGCCACTGGCGATGTAGATGAGACCCTCTCCGAAGCGTACCGCGCCTATGGCTGCCGGAATACGGAAATGGCGCAGAAGGTGGACGAAATCTGCACGAAATACGGTCTGAACAAGGTCGGAGACGGAATTTCCCCGGATACCACCGAAGAAATGTTCACCGCGCTGGATGTCAGAAGCATGGTCAGAGACTCCGGGAACGGGGACGTGACCACCAGCAATCCCAGCTATTCCGCTGACGGCAACTTTGAATTCTGGGGCGCGACCACGGTCAGCGGCGTAGACTACCCCATAGAATACCGGGTGTACCGCGCCATGAAGCAGACCCTCTCCACGGCCTATTGGGAAATCGAGAATACGAGCGATTACCAGTGGTCGAACTATGTCACCACCGCCGGGACGGATGTCCTCATTGCCGTGGGGCAGAACAATTCCCTCGTGCTGACGGACACCGGCGACTCCGTTGTCGTGATCGTTGTGATGAACGCCACGACGGGGGACACCCAGACGGGAAAGGCGACGCTGGAAGCCTTTGCCAACACCTTTGACCTGTCCCTCGCCCCGAGAACCCGGAACGCCCCCGTTGAAACCACCGCGCCAACCGAAAGCGGCACCGCGATTCCGGAAGCCTACCAGCCGGTCATCGCCAAATATGTCACCGCCCTGACGGAACACTGGGGCGGGGAGGCGTGCAGCAACGCGGACATCAGCCTTCTGGTGAGCTACGCAACCTCTCCCAGCGAGCTGGGCTATGCGCTCCTTGATCTGGACAATGACGGCACGGACGAGCTTATCATCGCCAACGACGCCGAACGGCAGGTCATTTACGACCTGTATTCTCTGGTGGACGGCAAGCTGGTGCATGTGTTCACCGGCTGGGATCGGAATTCCTATGAGCTGCGGGAAGGCTACCGCATTCTGAACATCGGGTCGAACGGCGCGGCGTCCGCGGACTATGTGTACTGCCACCTGAGCAATGGGCAGCTTGTCACAGACAGCCTTATCCGGTTTGACGCGGCGACAGATCCGGATCACCCCTGGTTCCGGGGAACAGGCGAGAATGATCTTGCGCCGATCACCGACGAAAACTGGTCGGAGGACGAAATTTACAGTGCCTCCGCCAGCCTTCCCATTGCAATTACACCATTCGCAGACGCCAGTGCCGGGAGCTACGACCCGGCACTGGCTGATTATGAAGGATATCTTTCCACCATCGACACGAGTTCCATAAAATACTATGCGCTACGTGATCTGGACGGCGACGGACAGGACGAATTGCTGCTGTATAATTCAGGAGAAACTTTGATGAAGGTGGCCGCAATTCAAAATGGCACTGCGCAGGAGATTTTGTCCGGCAATGTGCTTGATCTTTGCGAAGGCAATGTTCTGGAAGCATGGGAAGGCGGTTCCGGCGCGGAACAGCGGACGTATTACCGGGTGGAAAACCACACAGCAGTTCCGTTTGAGTGCATTATTTATAATATCGATGAAAACCAATGCTACCGGGATAGTAATTACGACTTTTATGAAGAAAATCTGATGCCCATCACTGAGGAAGAGTATAATCGGGTCGTTAACACTTATCCCGGTATGTCCTTCTGGGATTGTAACCCAAAGCCGCTTGAGAAAATGAATTCCGCAGACAGCAGTGCGGGAGATGACGCCCAGCTGCTGGCCAATTACGGGGGATATCTTTCTTCAATCGACACGTATTGGATAAAATACTATGCGCTACGTGATCTGGACGGCGACGGGCAGGATGAACTGCTGCTGTTTAACAGGGACAAGACGCTTAGCAATGTGGCCGGCGTTCTAAACGGCACCGCGCGGGAAATTCTGAGCGGAAGTTCGCTTTATTTGTGTGCTGGAAATGTTCTGGAGTACTGGGGCGAGGGTTCCGGCGGAAGCGGCTGTACCTATTATCAGGTGGAAAACAAAGCGGCTGTTCCGATAGAGAGTATTACTTACCGCGGCAATAATGACCAATGGTATCGGGACAGAGATTTTGACTTTATGAAAGAAGACCTGACACCCATCACGAATGAGGAATATCAGCGCATCGTGGACACCTATCCCCGCATGACCATGAGCGATTGCAACGCGAGGGCACTCCCAGAAATATAACCTGACGAAGGCGGGCGAAAGCGCCCGCCTTCGATTTTGACTGGATTTTTCCGTTTTGATGTGATATAATATCCGGGCATTTCAACATACAAGCGAGGGAAAACCATGAACGATAAGGAAATCGGCGAGATCCGGCGGCATCTGCGGCGGGATCGCAGCAATATCACGGCCATTTACGGCTGCTATGTGAACGACAATAAGGAGGTCATCTCCGAGTTTCGCCAGAGTACCGGCATCATGCCGGAGAATGAGTCCGACAAATATTTTGCCCTTCTGCGCCGCTCCCTTTCCGGCGCCATCGGCAAGAATCTCATTGACATCACCTTCAAGACAAGTCAGGTGGCAGGCTCTCCGGAGCATAAAATGCTCATGGATTTGCGGGAGACCAAGCTGGCGGACGACGCGCTTCGCCGGGAATTCTGCCAGAAGATCATCGACACCGTGACCATTGAGGGCAATTACCTGATTCTGCTGTGCTGCGACAGCTACGACGTCCCCTTCAAGAGCAAGGACGGCGATTCTCAGGCGGACAATTCCGACGAGACCTACACCTTCATTCTCTGCGCCATCTGCCCCGTCAAGCAGACCAAGGCGAATCTTCACTACGTCCCGGAGGAAAAGCTGTTCCACGACGGCGCGATGAACCAGATGGTCTCCGCCCCCGCGCTGGGATTCCTGTTCCCGGCCTTCGACGACCGGGCGACCAATATTTATAACGCCCTGTACTACACCCACGACATTACGGCCTCTCAGGACGCGCTGATCGAGGCGGTGTTCAACACCCCGGTGCCCCAGCCCGCCGCCGAGCAGAAGAAGTCCTTCGAGGCGCTGCTCACCACGTCGTTGGGGGACGATTGCAGTCTGGACGTGGTGCAGACCGTCCACGACCAGCTGTGCCAGCGCATCGAGCTGCACAAGGAGAGCAAAGTGCCGGAGCCGCTGATGATCTCCAAGGAGGACGTGAAGGAGGTGCTGACCTCCTGCGGCGTTTCCGAGGAGCATCTGGCCAAATTCAGCGTGGACTACGACGAGGCCTTCGGCTTCGAGGCCGACCTGCACCCCAAGAACATCATTGACAACAAGCATTTTGAGGTGAAGACCCCGGATGTGGTCATCAAGGTAGACCCCGCCCGGAGCGACCTGATCGAGACCCGCGTCATCGGCGGCGTGAAGTACATTCTGATCTCCGCCGACGAGAGCGTGGAGGTCAACGGCGTCAATATCAACATTGCCGATTCCGAAAAGGAACCGGCCACTGTCTGAGCGAAAAAATTTGCCCTGCACCGGAAGGTGCAGGGCAAACCTATGTAATTTACTTTTTGGAATTTTCCACGGCGCCGACGATGATATCGACACACTGGTCAATGCCGAGAATGCCGGAATTCAGGCAGATATGGTAGTTCTGGGACTGACCCCAAGTGCGGCCGGTGTAGTGCTGATAGTTCACGCGGCGGCGCTTATCCTTCTCGTTCAGACGCGCTTCCGGGCTCTTGTCGGACTCACCGTACAGACGGACGATGCGGTCGGCGCGGAAGGCCATATCCGCGAAAATGAAGGTATGCAGCGCATCGGGACGATCCTTCAGAATGTAGTCCGCGTTCCGGCCGACGATGACGCAAGCGCCTTTCTCCGCCAGCTGAAGAATCACGCTGCACTGGATATTCCACAGGAAATCGGCTGTGGACAGGCCGTTCATCACGCCGGGAACGCCCTGGGGGGCGAAAGCGTAGGAAAACAGACTGCTGCTGGGGGAATGCTCGCCGTGCTCTTCCACAAATTTGGGGGCGAAGCCGGACTCCAGGGCGACCTGATTGACCAGCTCCTTGTCATAGAAGGGAATGCCCAGACGCTCAGCGACCTTGTGGCCGACGGTGCGTCCGCCGGAACCAAATTCACGGCTGATGGTGATGATTTTCTTTTCCATAAAGAACCTCCTTCAGAGAATGCAGTGGCTTCTCCTGCTGTTATTATAGTAAAAATGCTGTCAAATGTCAAGAATTGGTTCGCTCGTTTGGGAAAATCGACGATGGCACTTTCTCAGAGCGGTTTCTTGCCACCGTATACCCGGTCAATTTCTTTCAGAATGTCTGCGTCGGCGGGGCAGAAAGTGAAATTTTTCGTTTCGCAGGGGTGAATCCAGCGCAGGGCGTTGTGTTCCAGCGCCTGGGGGACGCCCTCGGAGATGACGCAGTGAAACAGCGTCAGGCGGATGAAAATGTCCGGGTATTTGTGTTCGACCTGCATGAACCGGTCGCGGACGTCCAGCTTGACGGCCAGTTCCTCCATGCACTCCCGCCGCAAAGCCTGGGGCAGTGTTTCGCCCGCTTCCACTTTGCCGCCGGGGAATTCCCAGAGCAGTCCACGCGCCTTGTTTTCCGGGCGCTGGCAGATCAGAAATTTGTCTTTGTCCCAGATCAGCCCCGCCACGACCTCGATCGCTTTTCTGCGAGTCAGCACTATGGCGGAAATGGGGGAGACGAGAACCGTACCGGACACCGTTTCCATAGTTCCCGTTCCGGCGCGGCCGTCCCGGATGTTCACGTTCCAATGTCCATCCGGCAGGGAAACGGAGACGGGCTGGGCGTCGGCGTTGAAGACGGCGAAGATTTCCCCCTCCGGCTCGTCAATACGGAACGCCACGCAGTGCTCATTTTCGCAGTACACCGGGTGGACACAGCGCTGAACATCCTCCCGTGTGGACAGATGAAGTGCCGCGTGGGCTTTCCGGAACGCAATCAGGCCTTTGTAGTAGCTGAGAACATCCTGATATTCCGGCTTGTCCAGAGTCGCCCATTTCAGGGAATTGACGCTGTCCGGGGAGCGGTAGCTGTTGTCGTCAAAGCCGCCGTGCTTCCCGGGCTTGGTGCGGAGCATTTCCTCACCGGCTTGCAGGAAGGGGACGCCCTGGGACAGCATATAGAACGCGGCGGCGAGGTTGTTCATCCGAATCCGGGTTTCGACAGGCGCGTCCGGGGCGGTAAGGGCGATACGGTCAAAGAGGGTGGTATTGTCGTGGCAGGAGGCGTAGTTTACGCACTGGTCTGGCTGAGCCGCCCATGACGGCATTCCCATGAAGCAGGCTTCCAACGCTTCTTTGGACACGACCGCCCCGGCGACGAACCCCGGCGCGGTGCTTTCAAAGGTAGTCCCGCGAAGCAGGTCGCGGATGGTGTCGCTGAAAAAGCCGAAGCCGGGAACCATCGCGGAATTGGTCTGCACCGCCAGCTGGACACCGGGCTTGGTCAGCTCGGTCTTCATATCCCAGCCCTCACCGTAGAAAATCACGTTGGGGTGCTTTTGATGGACGGCGGCCATGATCTCGTTGATGGTCACAGTGTCGATCAGACTGGCGATATCGAAGCGGAAGCCGTCCATGTGGTATTCGTCCGCCCAGTAGCAGACGGAATCCACGATGTACTTGCGCACCATGCTCCGCTCGGAAGCGGTGTCGTTGCCGCAGAAGGAGCCGTTGGAGTATTTGCCGTCACTGCTGATACGGCTGAAATAGCCGGGGACGATCTGGTTGATGCAGAACGCCCCTGCGTCATACACGTGGTTGTATACTACGTCCATGACCACACTCAGGCCGTTGTCGTGGAGCGCCTTGACCATCTGCTTCACCTCCGCCACACGGACAGCGCCGTGAAACGGGTCGGTGGCGTAAGACCCTTCGGGGACGTTGTAATTCACCGGGTCGTAGCCCCAGTTATACTGGGGATGGCGGCGGCTCTCATCAGTAAAACCAAAATCATACATTGGCAGGAGGTGGACATGGGTGATGCCCAGCGCCTTGATGTGGTCAAGACCGGTGGGGTGGCCGCCCCGGGTCTTTGTGCCGGTTTCGGTCAGACCCAGAAACTTGCCCTTGTTCTCAATATGGGCGCTGGTGGCAGAGGACAGGTCGCGGACGTGCAGCTCGTAAATTACGGCGTCGGTGATGGACTTACCGGCGTGGGGGTCTGCATCGGTGTCCCACTGCGGGGGATTGACGGAAGCCAAGTCCAGAATCATCCCCCGGCAGCCGTTGACGCCGGTGGTTCTTGCATAGGGGTCGCAGACTTCCCGGGCCTGGCCGTCCACAGTGACGAGGTAAGTGTAGTAAATGCCGTTCAGATTTCCGAACCGTTCCGCCGTCCATGTGCCGCAGATGTCGGGCTGCATCCGAAGCTGGGCAAGAAGGTCGTCGGCACCCGGGTCGCCGCTGCGGTACAGGCGGATGGAAACCGCCCCGGCAGTGGGCGCCCACAGGCGGAAAGCGGTCTTTTCCGGCGTCCAGAATGCGCCTAAATTACCGGAATAGGTGTATTTTTCTTCAAATTCCTGAGAAGAATATTGTTCATACATAGTAGCGGATGCTCCTTATTTTTGCCGGTAAACCGGAAATCGTTTCCTAAAGTATAGCACAGTCCGCGGGGGAAGTAAAGAAGAAGGCGTGATTGTAAAGAAGCTTTACAATTTCCCGGTAACAAATTTTACATAGATTGGATAAAGTAAAAAGGAAACAGAAATGATAAAGAAAGAAGGTATCCCGGCGGGATACCACAGGAGGAAAAATATGACTTACGAACAGGTGAAACAGGACGAAGCGGTCAGGGTGTACATCGATCAGGCGGATGCATCGCTGAAAGCCCTTGGATTTACGGAACACAGCTTCCAGCATGTGACACGGGTCGCTCAGACGGCCGGATGGATTCTGGAAACGCTGGGCTATCCGGAGAGAACCGTGGAGCTGGTGAAGATCGCCGGATATCTCCACGATATCGGCAACGTTGTGAACCGGGTCGATCACAGCCAGAGCGGCGCGGTGATGGCGTTCCGCATCCTTGACAGAATGAACTTTCCGCCGGAGGAAATTGCCGCCATTGTCACGGCCATCGGCAACCACGACGAAGGCACCGGCCAGCCGGTGAGCGCCTTCGCGGCAGCGCTGATTCTGGCGGACAAATCCGACGTTCGCCGTTCCAGAGTGCGGGACAAGGCCACCGTGGCGCTGGACATCCACGACCGGGTGAACTACTCCGTAACGGACTGCCATCTGGAATTTGATGAAGCACACACCAGCATCCGTCTGATTCTGACGGTGGATACGGAGCTTGGTTCCGTGATGGAGTATCTGGAAATTTTCATGAAGCGGATGCTTCTGTGCCAGAAGGCGGCGCAGGCGTTGGGACTGACCTTCCATCTGGTAATCAACGGGCAGCTGTTGGTATAATATTTCTGCCCGGCGTCGATTCGACGCCGGGCAGTTTTAGCCATCATACTATTTCTCGATAAAATGGTTAACACCATTTTATCCTGCGAATCCTTCGCAGGCCGCCGGTAGCGGCGAGAAATGTATGGACTTACGTTTTTTGCGGCTACGCCGCTGGCTGCTGAAACAGCAGCCAAATAAAACGGTTAAGAACCGTTTTATTGAAAACTAGTATCAAAGCTGAGAAATGCAGTCACGGATGCGCGCCACGGTGCGGTCGTAGCCCAGAATCTGCATAATGGTGTACAGGTCGGGGCTGTCGGTCTTCCCGGTGACGGCCTGCCGCAGGAAGGTGGAAACGTCGGCCACGGTGCCGGGGAAAGCGGCGGGGTCAGCCTTGTAGGCTTTCATATCCGTGGTGAAGCCGATGCCCTCGGTAATCTCCTTGACCTTGGCAAACCACGCGGCGGAGTCGTCGGCAAAGTCGTAGACGCTCAGGAAGCGTTCCAGCACGTCCCGGATGACGGCCTTGGAGAACTTCTCGTCCCAGACGGGCGCTTCCAGATACTCGTCGTAGAAAAATCCCATGTAAGGCTTGGCGTCCTTCCAGACGGCAAGGTCTTTTCTCGGCTTCTTGCCGCCCCGGCCGATGGCAAGAATTCGTTT
>ULUA01032962.1_pt1 | contig 13141 bp, 10 predicted proteins | sample 1958081 | NCBI WGS metagenome assembly ULUA01 (sample SAMEA4835748, study PRJEB28245) | human gut metagenome | biome: gut microbiome; material: fecal sample | place: Denmark | collected 2008
GTCAGTGTTTCTCATGAATACGTACTTGTAGGTAACGTCGCCAACAGCTACGCCGTATGCTAAGATGTCGCTTTCAGCGTCGTAGGTTACGGGAAGCTCCATGCCGTCTAAATCAACAGTGATGCCATTCTCGGTTACAGTGTAGGAATAGTTGCCTTCAACACCCATAGCCAGGCTGTTGTAGGAGTTCTCGTCGATATTAACGTAGATCAGGGTATCCTCAGCGGAAACATTGTTTGCAGCTGCAAAATCAGCAACGCTCATTGTATTGGTGCCATCATTGATTGCAGCGAGAACCCAGTCGCCGTACATAGCGGAAGCGTCGAATGCGGAAGCCTCAGCGGTAGCGGGAGCAGCAGCCTCAGCAGTCTGTGCAGCCTCTGCGGTAGCAGCAGCGGTGGAAGCAGCCTCTGCGGTCTTTGCAGCCTCTGCGGTGGAAGCGTCGGAAACAGCGCTGGAGGACTCGGAAGCGGAAGAAGTGTTATTGCTGCAGCCTGCGAAAGACAGAACTGCTGCGGCAGCTACGATAGCTGCGGTGATCTTTGTGAACTTAGTCATAGTAGTTTCTCCTCAAAATCATATATCTGTTGTTTGTTGTAAGTATCTGCCAAAAACAGCAAATTCACAACATGAGGAATTATAGCACACAACTAGTCGCTTGTCAACTACTCCGAATATACTTTTGGCTGAAGGCACAAAGTTTCTCAACCGTTGTTTAAACTTTACTGTTCAATTTTACAAAATTATGAAATGCAACAATGTAACCGTTTACAAATTACAAATATTGCCCATTCCGGGAAACCATTGTCAGCTTTCCGCCGGTTTCGGATTTGTTCCGCGCTTTGCGACTTCGGTGTACCCATTCCCTGAAATGGTCAGCGTGTCGTCCGCCGGGGAATAGACCACCGGATAAACTGTGCCGTCCGTGTCGCGAAGCTCCGCGCCCTCGTCGGTAATGCGGTAGCTCATCGTCACGAGGACTTCGCCGTTTCTTGTGACGTCAACGCCGTTCGCCGTGAAGGTCATCTCGAGCTTCTGATCTTCGTCGTCCCAGTATTCCTGTCCGTCTATGCTGATAACTTCCCATGTGCCGTATATCCAGTCGGCGATGTAGTCCAGCCCGGCTTCCGGCTGCGGATACTCGCCGCGTTTGAATACGGCAAAATTGTCCGCCTCATCTATCATAGTAAGGGTGTCAGCCGACGGGTCATAGGTCAGCGTCAGGGATTTCTCTCCCCAGCTGTAATATATATCAGCTCCTGCGTCCGTTATGGCATAGCTATACTCCTGCTCGATACCCACAGTTCCGTTTCTGACCAGGACTTCCTCGCTGTTGAAAATAAGCTGCAACTGCTCCGTAAGCCCGTTCGCGAACGCGTAATCCCAGTAATCCTGCCCGTTTACGCTGACGGCGCTCCATGTTCCGTAAATCCAGTCGGCTATGTACCCGCCTTGCTCCTCTGGCGCGGACGTATCCTGCGTAGCTTCCGTCTGCGCGGCGGTGGTTTCTGCCGGCTCAGGAACCGCTTCCGTCACTGGAGCTTCCTCCGGCTGCTCTGTCGGCGCTGCGCTGGTTGTGACCTCCGCCGTGGAGCTGTCGGTCTGCGAGGAGCTTTCACTCTGGCTGGAAGCACTCCCGGTGCAGCCTGCTGCGAGTACTATAGTAATAAGTACTGCGGCTGCCATGTATTTTTTCATATTATCACCCCATTGATATTGTATCACATTTCGCGCTTTTTCGCAATAGCGGAGTGATTTTTTTTTCCGGTGTATTATCCCGAAAATTACGGGAACTATATGCACATACCCCACATTATAAAGAAAGGACACTGCACAATGAAAGACATGTTTTGCTTCCAGTGCCAGCAGACCGCCCACAACACCGGCTGCGAGGGCAAAGCGGGAGTCTGCGGCAAAAAAGCCGACACCGCGAACTACCAGGACGAGATAATCGGAGCGCTCATAGGGCTCGCCCGCGCCGCTAAAAACGGCAGACCCACGGAGTCCACCGACGCGCTGGTTGAAAAAGCGCTGTTCACCACCATCACCAACGTAAATTTCAACAATTCAACGATAAAAGCCATCAAGACCGAGGTCGAGCAGGAAAAGCACCGTATCTCCTCAGAAAAGTTTGAGGACTACTCAATGCCGGAGATATGGGACGGCAACGCGGATATCCGCTCGCTGAAATCACTGGTTCTGTTCGGGCTGAAGGGTATGGCGGCCTACGCCTACCATGCCCGGGTGCTCGGCAAGACCTGCCGGGAAGTCGACCAGTTCTTCTATGAAGCTCTGTACCACCTCGGCGAGGACGAACCGCAGGACGTGCTGCTTCCGCTGGTGCTCAAGACCGGCGCGGTGAACCTCAAATGTCTGGAGCTTCTCGACCACGCCAACACCGAAGCATACGGCGACCCTGTCCCTACGGAAGTCCCACTCACAATTGAAAAGGGACCGTTCATAGTGGTCAGCGGCCATGACCTGCACGATATGAAGCTGCTTCTGGAGCAGACCGACGGCAAGGGCGTAAACATCTACACCCACAGCGAAATGCTCCCCGCCCACGGCTACCCGGAGCTTAAAAAGCACCCGCAGCTCAAGGGAAATTTCGGCACCGGCTGGCAGAATCAGCAGTCGGAATTCCACAATATCCCGGCTCCGGTGCTGTTCACCACGAACTGCATAATGCCGCTGCGCGAGAGCTATGCCGACCGTATTTTCACTACCTCCGTCGTGTCGTACCCCGAAGTAACCCACATCGGCGCCGACAAGGATTTCACCCCGGTTATCAGGAAAGCGCTTGAATGCGGCGGCTACGACGAGGACAAGGAAATGACCGGAATGAACGGCGGACACAAGGTCATTACCGGATTCGCGCACAACGCCGTACTGAAGCATGCCGAAAAGATAATACAGCTTATCAAAGCCGGAAAGATACGGCATATATTCCTGATCGGCGGCTGCGACGGAGCCTCCCCCAGCCGCAGCTACTATTCTGATTTTGCGCGGCTGACTCCCCCGGACACGCTGATACTCACCCTAGCCTGCGGAAAATACCGCCTAAACGACATGGATCTTGGCGATATCGACGGGATCCCACGAATCCTCGACATGGGGCAGTGCAACGATTCCTACAGCGCCGTGCGGGTCGCCTCCGCGCTCGCAGAAGCGTTCGGCTGCGGAGTAAACGACCTGCCGCTCACGCTGGTGCTGTCATGGTACGAGCAGAAGGCGGTATGTATTCTGCTGTCTCTGCTTTATCTCGGGCTGAAAAATATAATTCTCGGTCCGACTATCCCAGCGTTTGTTTCACCGGCAGTGCTGGAAGTGCTCCAGAATGAATTCAAGCTCCGGGCGGCGACTGCTCCGGAAGACGACCTGCGCATGATATTGGGATAATCGTCAGACTTTTGTAAACCCGGAATTTCAGAACGTCCGCCGGCTCCCTGCCCTGACAGAGAAGCCGGCGGACGTTTTTTCCGCTGACGTATAGTGGCTGTGCAGTCATTACGCCTGATTTTACCCCAAATTCATTGATAGTAAATTGTGGAGTTAATTAATAAGCATAGGTCACCTCTAAAAACCTCATGTGAGCGAAAATGTGCAGTGCGCACCATCTTCGTCGTCAAACCTCCTCGAAAGGCATACAGCCTTACTTCGTCGGCTTTCCTAGAAGCTGGCACACCCTGCCCATTTTTGCTTTTCACACCGGTTTTTAGAGGTTCCCCATAGAAAAACGGCTCTATCTGTGGATAGAACCGTTTTTTACTGAGATATTTACTTATCCGGCATAATCAGATCTTCTGAGCCCAAACAATATTGTTGCGGCTGAGGCAGCGTGCCGTTCCATTTCAAAAATGCTGCCTCAAGGTTTCGAGGGTTTCATGATTTCTCGATATATTCAGTTGGATTTGAAATCTAGCAGGCATCTCCGCATATTTGCCCACGATTATAATTGCGCTGCGTCAGTCGCCTTTTTTCTCCTCGCGAACTAACGCAGGCTCCTCAGATACACTGCCGTCTTCATAGCCGTCAAGGAACAGCGACGTATCTCCGGCGTACTCCCTGGTCTCCTCGGGCATTTTCTTCTTTTTCAGGCGCGAGGATACGAACTCTGCAAACAGCAGGTAGATAACCGCGAACACCGGAACGCCAAGCAGCATTCCCGGAATTCCGAACAGACCTCCGCCTATGGTGATGGAAACCAGCACCCAGATCGCGGGAAGTCCCATCGAACCGCCGAACAGGTGCGGCTTGATAACGTTGCCGTCGAGCTGCTGGAGCACCAGCACGAACAGCTCGAACCAGATGACCTTCACCGGATCAACCAGCAGTATCAGGATACCGCACGGAATAGCTCCGATGAACGGACCGAAGAACGGTATGAGATTTGTGACTCCGCAGACTACTGCAAGCAGCATGGGGTACGGCATTCCCATAACGAGGCAGCCTATCGCCATCGCAACAAAAATTATCAGCGCGTCCACGAGGTTGGATATTACGTAGCTCTTGAAAATCGAATTGGTTCGGGAGCCTACATAAAACACCCGCTGACATATATTGTTCTTCAGAAACGCGAAAAGGATCTTTTTTGTCTGAGCCAGAAGCCTCTCCTTGCTGAACAGAAGATATATCGCAATGATAAGTCCGATCACGACATTCTTCAGACCCGTCAGCAGCCCCGCCGCAAACTGGAATACGCCGCTTGAAACGCTGCTCATGATGTCCCCGGCAATCGGCTGAACCATCTCGGATATTTTATTTACGATCGACCCTATTTCAGTAAAGCTGTCGGAGATAAGACTTGCGATCTCCGGATTGTTCGCGAAGAAATCCTCAAGGAATGCGTCCAGCTTCTTGATGTACCCGGGCATCTGGTCGGCGAGGTCGACCACACTCTTTGCCACGCTCGGAACTACAGCCACGCAAATCCCCACGACTGCCGCAAGAACTATGATATACGCGATAGTCACCGAAAGCGCGCGTGCCGCGATCTTACGGCGGCGTGACTTCTTCTCCATCGAGGGACCATGCTTCTCGAGCGTGCGGACCACCGCAGTGGAACCGACCTTGGATTCCGCCAGTTTCTGCATCACTATGCCTTTTTCAGGCGGCGGATTCTCAACGAGCTTGTGGAAAAAAGTGCGCTCGATCCACATCATGAGCGGATTCACGATATACGCTATTACGATACCGCAGATAAGAGGTGCTGAGACGCTTCCTATCCATGAAAATCCGCTCTTGAACGAGTCGAATTTAAATACAAATACTACGAACAGAACCGCCAGCATAATGACGATGAGCGAATAAACCGCGATGGTAGTGTATTTCTTGTTCCATTTTATCTTCAAAAGCGTGTCCTCCTGCTAAAAGCAATCACATATCATGCTTATTGTAACATATTTAAATACACATGTCAACCGGAACATGTGAGAATAAGTTAATTTTTAACTTATTCACGTATATTTCACAATTGTTAGGCTATATTATCCTATGTACAGAGATTTACAGGGATCAGGCTGGAATGTTCACATGTTCAGCTATATTATGCCCGGATATCTTCAAAAGGAATCAATCGGAGGAATCAATCACGCTGTATAATTATTAGAAAAATCGCAGCGGAAAATGTGCATTATTAACAAAACGAAACATAGCATATGCCACAAAATGGGGTTATTGGGCTGTTATTAAGGTCAATCAGAGCTTGTTTTTCCATTTTATTCCTTGAATATGTAATATTTATCGTTTTGATTTCTGTTAGGTGTCATTTTTACCCGCGCCATATTGTAAAATAGTATAAGGTGCAATACATTTTTTATTGGAATGGATTTCGCATAATTTTTTTATCAAGTAAGGAGAGTCCACATGTTTAACAACCGAACAACCGACGGAAGAAACAACATCTGCGGAATCAACGTTGCAAAGCTGCGCAAGGCATTGAAGATCTCACAGCGTGAGCTTGCAGACAGACTGCAGGTCATCAATCTGGATATCGACAAGAACGCAGTTCAGAGAATCGAGTCCGGTCAGAGATTCGTCACAGATATTGAGATAATCTCTCTGGCAAAGGTTTTCTCTGTCACCGTTGAGGATCTGCTCAAGGTTTAAACGTTTTATATTATTAAAATGGGGCTGTGATTCACAGCCCCTTTATTTTATTGCCTTCGGCCTGAACCGTTCAGCGGAGTATCTCCCCGGGAACGATATCCGCCATCTGCTTGTAGCCCATCTTGCTCGGGTGGAGGTGGTCGCCGCTGTCGAACTGCGGAAGCATTCGCGTCGGACGCTCAGGGTCGGCTAACGCTCTGTCAAAGTCTATGCACCCGTCGATGAGGTCGGTGGTGCGTATCCACTCGTTGAACTGCCCCCGCACATCCTCGCGGAACGGCGCATAGGTACGCCAGCCCTCGATAGGAAGCAACGTCCCGACGTACACCTTATACCCCAAGCCGCGCGCCTGCTCGATGTAGTACTTCATGCAGTCGGCAAGCTCCTGCGCGGTGGGCATGTCGCTCATCGGGCGGAACGGATTCACCTCGGTGCCAACCGGGTGGATTATATCGTTGATACCATGCTGGATTATCACCGTGTCCGCTCCGTCGGTGGGGACCTCGTGGGAAAAGCGCTTGCTTCCCATCAGCCCGTAGGATTCGTAGGTTATGCAGTTATACTCCCGGAGCATTCTGGTTCCGCTCGCCGCACGGCGTATTACCGCAGTATGGAGCTTCTCCTCACGGTTGCAGCGCAGCGTGAGGTACTCCGGCCAGTCCTGCGCGGTGATGGAATCCCCGTAGCAGACCACCGTGCGGTTCTCCGCGGAGGTCAGCACCGATACGTTGCTGAGGAAGTAGATAACGCTTATGCCGCGCTCGATCTCCTTCGGGATAAGCTCGGTCTCGGTCATGTCGCCGATGGCGTAATAGCCCTCGGTCAGCGGTCCGCTGGTGAACACCGCCGATCTCAGCAGCGTGAAATCCCTGAACCAGAAGCTGACGGTTATAAGGCTCTGCGGCTCCACCTCGCAGGGAAGCTCATCGGAAACTATGTTTTCGCCCGCGCCGACGGTCGCCTCGCGATTCCCGCCGAATGTAACGGGGTAGAACTTCCCGCCGATGAACGCCGTCACCTTGTTGAACGTCACCGGCTCGGTACCGCAGAAATTGTCGAACGTCAGCCGAACGGCGGTTCCGCCGAACTGCGAATAAATCGGATAGCGGAAAGTGATGTTCCTGTTATATCCCTCGGGGCGGTTTTCTCCTATAGATATAGCGTTGCCCCAGACGCTTGCCCAATGCTGTTTCATGTTGTTTCCTCTCTGTTCTGTAATTTCTCCGTTAGATATTATATAACGTAGCCGGGAAATTGTCAAGCCGTGCCGCGGCACGGAATTAACAGTGAATTATTCCAAATTTAACGGCAAGATTCTGCCCATTCGGACAAAATGCGTTAAAATGCTTGACTTTTTACTGATTTAATAGTATATTAATAACATAAACTAAGGAAACACCACACAATTAACGGCTGACGCCTTTGCCGCACGCTTGCTTGCATCTTGCACGATTCGTCCTAGCAAGGCGTGTCTCCCCCGGTTGGGGAGGTGGCACGCAGTGCCGGAGGGGCTAGTTTGGCACAATATATCACCGCCTGCTATAAGTGCAATGTTACATTTTGTGCCAAACTAACGAAAGACCAGCCTTGCGTCGCCAGTTGTTGACTTGAAAACGCTATCGCTTCCGTCAACAACTCCTCATCGTACAATCTGACGAAAAATCGAGTTTTACCAATAAGCAAAGCGTAATAATGGCAAAACTGACGGCGCAATCGTACGACAATAATTCTGCGGTGTTGTCCTAAAAGGAGTTCAAACATGAAAAAATATGTCGGCAAAATAATTATTGCACTGTTCATCGTTCTGTTCATCGCAGGCTGCTTCATTCAGGCTCCGATCACAGAAGCGATAGGGTCGCTCTGGTCGCTGCTTCCTCCGATAATCGCTATCGGACTGGCGCTTATCACCAAGGAGGTATATTCCTCGCTGTTTATCGGTATCCTCACCGGAGGTATCGTGTACGCGGTAGCCACAAACGGCGGTTTCGAGGGAATGTTCACCACCGTTATCCAGGACGGTCTCATCGCCAACCTGGCGGATTCCTACAATGTGGGAATACTGGTGTTCCTGGTGGTACTAGGAGTTATCGTCGTGCTTATGAACAAGGCGGGCGGAAGCCGCGCCTACGGAGAATGGGCGGCGGCTCACATCAAAAGCCGCAAGGGAGCAGCACTTTCCACGTTCCTGCTGGGCGTGCTCATCTTCGTTGACGACTACTTCAACTGCCTGACGGTGGGCTCTGTAATGCGCCCCGTTACGGACAAGCACAACGTTTCCCGCGCTAAGCTCGCGTACCTCATCGACGCTACTGCGGCGCCTATCTGCATTATCGCGCCTATCTCATCATGGGCGGCGGCTGTCAGCGGAACCGTCGAAGGCGTCAACGGAATCAGCCTGTTCATCAGCACCATTCCCTACAACCTGTATGCGCTGCTGACTATTCTGATGGTAATTTTCCTCGCAGTCACCGGATTCGACTTTGGTCCAATGAGGACTCACGAACTGAACGCACGTAACGGCGACCTTTTCACCACCCGCAACAAGGTCTACGAGGAGGACGCTCAGCCCGCCCACTCCCGCGGAAAAGTCATCGACCTGATACTCCCGGTTGCGGTGCTGATCGTGCTGTGCGTTCTCGGCATGATATACACCGGCGGATTCTTCAGCGGCACCGAATTTGTTGAGGCGTTCGCAGGCTGCGACGCTTCCTACGGATTGTCGCTCGGCTCGGTTGCGGCTCTCGTGGTTATAATGATATACTTCATGTGCCGCAGGGTGCTCACATTCACGGAGTGCATGGATTCCGTTGCGGCGGGATTCAAGCAGATGGTTCCCGCAATTCTGATCCTCACCTTCGCATGGACCCTCAAAACCATGACTAACCACCTTGAGGCTGGAGCGTTCGTTTCCGGCATCGTAAAGAGCGCTACCGCCATCAGCATTCTTCTGCCGGTTATCCTGTTCGTCGTTGCGGTTGGACTGGCGTTCGCTACCGGTACCTCCTGGGGAACCTTCGGTATACTTATCCCGATAGTTACAAGCGTTTTCAGCACAGAACTTGCCAATGTCGCCGAGACCGGCGAGATCCCTCAGATGGTTATTGTGTGCATTTCCGCGTGCCTTGCCGGAGCGGTCTGCGGCGACCACTGCTCGCCAATTTCGGACACCACGATCATGGCTTCCACCGGAGCGCAGTGCGACCACGTGAACCACGTATCCACACAGCTCCCCTATGCGCTGACCGTCGCAGGAGTGTGCATCGTGGGCTACCTTATCTCCGGATTTATCCAGAACGTGTTTGTGGTACTGGGCATTTCGATAGTTCTTATGCTCGGACTGATGTTCCTGCTAAGAGCCGTTATCGGAAAGAAGCAGAACTAACGATCAAACGGTATATCAATACGTTAAGTATCAAAAAGCCATCTTTCTTTTTCAACGAAAGACGGCTTTTTTGATATACAGCTTAATGGCAGAATAATTTGACGTGAAGAGGTTAAAGCAAAATATCCCCGTCTAAAAAACGGGGACATTTATTACATCTGGATTATCCTCTGTTACGGCTCATGACCGCGCCAACCGCCGTGAATCCCGCAAACACCAGGATATTCACGCAGACGATGCTCGCACCGCCGGGAGTTCCGAACTCGTATGAGATCACCATGCCCGCAATGAACGTCACCACTGAGATGACCGCCGAGCACACCGTGACCGCCTTGAAGCTCTTGAACACCCTCATGCTGCACAGCGCCGGGAATATTATCAGGCTTGAAATCAGCATCGAGCCCATCATGCGCATTCCGACTACAATTGTTATCGCAGTCAGCAGCGCGATCAGCATGTTGTACAGACCCGCCTTTGTTCCAGTCGCGCGGGCGAAGCTCTCGTCGAAGGTTATCGCAAAGATCCTCGTATAGAAGAACACGAAAAGTATAAGTACCAGCAGCGCCAGAACCACGCTTATCACAACGTCCTCATCGCTTATCGCGTAGATACTGCCAAATAAGTAGCTGTCAAGGTCGCTGTTCATTCCGGACAGTGAAACCGCCATTACGCCTATCGCAAGCGCGCCCGTGGATATAAGCGCTATCGCGGAATCCCCCTTTATCTTGCTGCTTCCCGAGATCCTCAGAAGCAGGAAAGCCGCCGCGATCACCACCGGAACCGCCACAGCCATCGGCGCCCAGTTCATCACCGCCGCGATCGCAAGCGCACCGAATCCCACATGAGAAAGCCCGTCGCCTATCATGCTGTAGCGCTTGAGCACCAAGCTGACTCCGAGAAGAGCCGCACACAGCGAAACCAGAATACCTACCACCAGCGCCCGGAAAAGTATCGGCGTACTGAAAAACGCGGAAATAATGTCACCCATTGACCGCGCCCCCTTTCAGAAAATCCGAGGCACTGCTCATGAGGAACTCCTCCGGTGTGCCGAAAAACCAGCTCTCCCGGGTAAGACCCTGCCGCATGCATAGGATATGCCCCGCGTATTTCAGAGCCGCGCTGACATCGTGAGTTACCATCACGACTGTAACTCCGCTGCGGTTTATGTCCGCGATAAGCTCGTACATCTCCGCCGTGACCATCGGGTCCAGCCCGGACACCGGCTCGTCAAGCAGCAGCAGCTTTGAAGTCGCGCACAGCGCCCTCGCAAGAAGCACCCGCTGCTGCTGACCTCCCGAAAGCTCCCGGAAGCTGCGCTTTTTAAGGTCGGATATGCTCAGCCGCTCCATGTTTTCGGCGGCTTTTTTGCGTTCGCGGTCGGTGTAGAAAGGTCTGAATCCCATCGAATTAAGGCAGCCCGAAATCACGACCTCCCCCACGCTCGCCGGGAAATCATGCTGCGCGCCTGTCTGCTGCGGAAGGTATCCTATCTCGTTGCGGCGAAGTCCTCCGCCGAAGGTTATCTCGCCGCCCACCGGTTTTTTCAGCGACAGCAGCGACTTCACCAGCGTGCTCTTTCCGGAGCCGTTTTCGCCGACTATGCACAGGTAATCCCCGCTCTCCACGGTGAAGCTCAGATCCTTCACCACCGTCATGTTTTCGTATGACAGCGTGAGATTTTCAACTTTTATCAGATGTTCGCCCATATATGTCACTTGCCTTTACAGAATGTCAGATATTACTTCGTAATTGCGCTCCATCAGAGAAACGTATGTCTCCCCCGATGCGAGGTCATCAGCCGAAATGTTGTGGCAGGTGTGGAACTCCACGACCGGCAGCCCGGAATCCTCCGCAAGGACCTCGCCCAGCCGCCTGCTTGAAAGCTCGATACAGAACACCGCCGGAACGGAATCCGGCTGCCGGAGCTTATCCAGCAGGAATGTCATTGTCTGCGCTGACGGCTCCGTTTCGCTTCCGCAGCCCGGGAACGCCGCGTAGTAATTCAGCCCGTAATGCCTGAAGAAATACAGCAGCGGGAACCTGTCCCCGAAGATGAAATAACGCTCCTCGCCGCTCAGAAGCTCCGCGAATTTCGCGTCCAGCTCGTTTATCTTACCCGCATAGGAATCAGCGTTCGCCGTTACCGAATCGGCATTCTCCGGGAAAAGCTCCGCGGCGCGCTTCCCGAGCGCCTTCACGATCGCGGAGGCGTTGTCCGGGGAGGTCCACACGTGCTCGTCGTATTCGTCCTCGTGTTCTTCCTCGTCATGGTCGTGCTCCCCGGCGTTCTGCATTCCCTCGGTGACTTCCTCGTCAAGAAGCGAAACCGCGTCCGTCATGCGGAAGGTCTCCACCTCCGGCGCGGATTTCAGCACGCTCTCGACCCACTGGTCGGACTCGCCGCCGTTGTAGACGAAAAGGTCGCAGCCGCTTATCTCTACGATGTCCTTTGCGGAGGGGTCGTAGCTGTGGCTCTCCTGACCGGGCTTGAGCAGCATTTTTACGTCCGCCGTATCTCCGAAAACCTGCCGCGCAAAGTCATACGCCGGAAATATCGTCGCGATGACCTTCAGCTTCCCGCTGATTTCTGATTTTTCCGGGCTGGTACAGCCGCACAGGGAAACTCCCAGCGCAGCGGCGGCAATAACTGCAATTATCTTTCTGAATCTCATTTATTCTCCTTGTTCTTCTGTTCCTCTGACTCAATGGCGCGCTGGCAGTCGCTGCAAAGTCCGTAGATAACGGTTCTCCCGACATCCACCGCAAAGCCGTGGTTTTTCTCTATGTGCTGCTGCATTTCCTTCATGAAGCCGCAGTCCATGTGTATCAGCCTCTGGCAGCGGTCGCATTTCAGGTGGAAGTGGCTGGAGCATTTCTGCTCGTCCATTAACTGGTAGCACGCACCCGAGCCGTCCCCGGTAAAGCGCTTGAGCACCCCCTGATTTGCAAGCTTGGTGAGTGTCCTGTATACCGTCGCCTCGCCCACCGTCACCTCGCCGCTCGTGATTATATCCTTTGCGGTGAAGCAGCTTCCGCGGTGGCGGCTGAAAAACTCCACTATCTCGTCACGCTGTTTTGTATTGTAATTGTTTCTGTCCAAAGTGATCAGCTCCTGCGAATTTGATTTTGATTTTCACTTTCAGTTTCATATTATAGCATACTGTTTTGCAATTGTCAAGCGGCGGGGAAAAATTTGTTGATTTTTATAATAGTGTGTGCTATAATAATGTTAACCTCTAAAAACCGGGACACGAGAGGTTTTTAGAGGTTACCTAATGATAGTACCTTACTTAAAATAATAGGTGGTGATACCATGCTGGATTACTGCATGTGCCCGAAATGCGAGCGCATGATAATGCTGGATTCCGACTTTGAAACGGGATTCTGCCTGTACTGCGGCACGCACATTTCCTATCAGGACTCCCGGGAGTTCCTGCTGGAAGGGCTGAAAAGCGCCGTTCCGGACGACATGAAAATAGAGGCCGACCTCAGCGAACTCATCGACGAGGACGACGCCTACACCGACGTCTACGGCACTGACGAATGCCGCATGGAATGCTCAAAGGCGCAGGAATACATGGGAAAATGGGATTTCGCCAACGCATTCAAGCACTACACCGCCGCGCTGGAGTGGCTCCCGAAGGACTTCGA
>ULUA01036920.1_pt1 | contig 13049 bp, 9 predicted proteins | sample 1958081 | NCBI WGS metagenome assembly ULUA01 (sample SAMEA4835748, study PRJEB28245) | human gut metagenome | biome: gut microbiome; material: fecal sample | place: Denmark | collected 2008
TGGTGAAGCCGGCCTACGGGCAGCCCATCGACGCCGCGACGCTCGAGGCCACGAAGGGATACTTCGACGCCCTGATGCGCGTGCTGCACCCCTTCATGCCGTTCGTCACGGAGGAGATCTGGCAGGCGCTGGCACCCCGCGCCGAGGGAGCCTCGATCTGCGTGGCCCCGATGCCCGAGCCGTGCGAGGCCGACGAGACGCTGCTCGCCCGCTTCGAGCTGGCCAAAGAGGTGATCTCCTCGGTGCGCAACATCCGCAACCAAAAGAACCTTCCGCAGAAGGAGGCTCTCGCCCTGCACGTCATCGCCGACGAGAACTACCCGGCCGAATACGCCCCCGTGCTGCAGAAGATGGCCAACCTCTCGCAGATCGTCCCCGTCACGGAGAAGGACCCGACAGCCGCGGCTTTCCTGGTCAAGACGACGCAGTACTTCGTGCCGATGGCCGGACGCATCGACGCCGAAGCCGAGCGGGCCAAGCTGCAGCACGACCTCGAATACTACGAGGGTTTCCTCGCCTCGGTGATGAAGAAGCTCTCGAACGAGCGCTTCGTACAGTCGGCCCCCGAGAAGGTCGTAGCCAACGAGCGGGCCAAGCAGGCCGACGCCGAGGCGAAGATCGCCGCCCTGCGCGAGCAGCTCGCCGCCCTGAAATAGGCCGTTCCGGCGGCGGAACGGCCGGTTCCGCCGTCAGGCATCCATCGAACCCCTCCCCGCAAAGGAGGGGTTCGAAGTACCGGCCTCATTACCCAACCGCATCATCGAGAAGCGCACAGTGCCACAGATCACGATCTACACCGACGGCTCGGCCCTCGGAAACCCCGGACCGGGCGGCTACGGAGCCGTCCTGCTCGCCGGCCCCCACCGCAAGGAGCTCGCACAGGGCTACCGCCTGACGACCAACAACCGCATGGAACTCACGGCCGTCTGCGTGGCCCTCGAAGCGCTCAAGTTCGAGGGATCGGACGTCACCCTCTACTCCGACTCGAAATACGTCGTCGATGCCGTCACGAAGGGATGGGTCTTCGGCTGGGAAAAGAAGGGGTTTGCCGGGAAGAAGAACCCCGACCTCTGGCAACGTTTCCTGCGCGTCTACCGCCGCCACCGGGTCCGCTTCGTCTGGGTCAAGGGGCACGCCGAGACCGTGGAGAACAACCGCTGCGACACGCTGGCCGTGGCTGCGGCCAACGACCCGTCCCGCTGGATCGAGGACACGGGCTACAGACCCGAAGCCTGACCGCGCTGTTCGGGAAGGCGACCCGATTCTCCGAAATTTCACACTTATTTCGGTTTTCGGGTTATTATTCATATCTTTGCGCCGACAATTGGCGTAACCAAACCCCTCGCACGGAATGTTCAAAACCTACATGCGGCTGCTGGGCTTCGCCCGGCCGATCAAGAAATACGCAATCCCATACGGCATCTACTCCCTGCTCTACGCGTTGTTCAACTCGCTGACGTTCATGCTGATCATCCCGATCCTGAACACGATGTTCGACGACGGCTTCTCACCCGAATACGTGGAGAAGCTGCCGCCCGTGGAGCTGAACCAGGAGTACCTGACCACGCTCTTCAACTACACCTACTCCCACCTGTTCGACACCTACGACCGCCAGAACGTACTGCTCCTGCTGGCCGCCGTCGCCATCATCATCAGCTTCCTGAGCAACCTGTTCCGCTACCTGGGTTCGTGGACCATCGAGAACATGCGCACCCGCACGCTCCAGAAGATGCGCAACGAGATGTTCTCGCGCGTGATGGACATGAACGTGGGCTACTTCAGCGACCAGCGAAAGGGCGACATCATCTCGAAGATCACCTCCGATGTCGGCGTCGTGCAGTTCTGCATCACCAATACGCTGCAGGTCTCGTTCCGCGAGCCGTTCCTCATCATCGGCTACATCGTCATGATGATCGCCATCTCGTGGGAGCTGGCCATCTTCTCGGTGCTCTTCCTGCCGCTCGTGGCCCTTCTGATCGGCAACATCGTCAAGCGGCTCCGCCACCCGGCCCGCACCAACCAGAAACGCATGGGCGAGATGGTCTCGACGCTCGACGAATCGCTCTCGGGCATCAAGGTCATCAAGAGCTACAACGCCACCGAATACATCAAGCAGAAATACTACGACATCAGCGCCGACCTGGCCCGCCTCACCCTCTCGATGGCCCGGCGCCAGCAGTTGGCCTCGCCGATGAGCGAATTCCTCGGCATCACGGCCGTGGGCGTCATCCTCGTCTTCGGCGGGGCGCTCGTCTCGCGCGGCGCGCTCGACCCGGGCGGATTCATCGCCTTCGTGGCCATCTTCTCGCAGATCACGCGCCCCGTCCGCACCTTCATCGACCAGTTCGCCAACATCAACCAGGGCATCGCCGCCGGCGAGCGCATCTTCTCGATCATCGACACCAAACCCGAGATCGAGGACAAACCCGACGCACGCGAGCTCAAGGGACTCAGGGACAAGATCGAGTTCCGCCACGTGCACTTCTCCTACGACGGCACGCGCGAGGTGATCGACGACATCTCGTTCGAAATCCGCCGCGGACAGACCGTCGCGCTGGTGGGCCCCTCGGGCGGCGGGAAATCGACCCTGAGCGAACTGCTGCCGCGCTTCTACGACCCGACCTCGGGCGAGATCCTCATCGACGGCATCTCGCTGCGCGACTACACGCAGGACAGCGTGCGCGCCCACATGAGCGTCGTGGCGCAGGATACGGTGCTCTTCAACGACACGATCGAGGGCAACATCGCCATGGGACGGCCTTCGGCCACGCACGAGGAGATCGTCGAGGCGGCCAAGGTGGCCAATGCCGACAGCTTCATCCGCGAATGCCCGGAGGGTTACAACACCAACATCGGCGACCGCGGCGTGAAACTCTCCGGCGGACAGCGGCAGCGCCTCTCGATCGCCCGCGCCGTGCTGAAAAACCCCGACATCCTGATCCTCGACGAGGCCACCTCGGCCCTCGACACCGAGAGCGAGAAACTCGTGCAGGACGCCCTGAACAACCTGCTCAAGGGCCGCACTTCGGTGGTGATCGCCCACCGTCTCTCGACGATCCACAATGCCGACAAGATCATTGTCGTGGACCACGGCCGCATCGCCGAGCAGGGCACGCACGCCGAACTGATGGCCCGCAACGGCATCTACGCCAAGTTGATCGAAATGCAGTCGTTCGACTGATCCCGCCCCGGCCGCAGCGCCGAGGCACACACCGCAGCCATCCCGCGACTTCGCGCCACCGGGCCGAGGATTCGCGGGATTGTTGCATCATTTCCAAAACTTTTTACTATCTTTGCGAGTTGTCAGAAAATTAGCAAAAAACACCATACCGACATGAAGTTCAAGGAGTACAAAGGGCTCGACCTGGCAGGCCTCGCCACCGAGGTGCTGAACGAGTGGGACGCCCACGACACATTCCACAAAAGCATCTCGACCCGCGAAGGGCACCCGACCTTCGTCTTCTACGAAGGCCCCCCCTCGGCAAACGGCATGCCGGGCATCCACCACGTCATGGCCCGCACGATCAAGGACGTCTTCTGCCGCTACAAGACCCAGCAGGGATACCTCGTGCACCGCAAGGCCGGATGGGACACGCACGGACTCCCGGTGGAACTGGGCGTCGAGAAGAAGCTCGGCATCACGAAGGAGGACATCGGACGGAAGATCTCGATCGAGGAGTACAACCGCGCCTGCCGCGAGGCCGTCATGGAGTTCACGGGCATGTGGGAGGAGCTCACGCGCAAGATGGGATACTGGGTCAATATGGATGACCCCTACATCACCTACGACAACAAATACATCGAGTCGCTGTGGTGGCTGCTCAAGCAGCTCTTCGACAAGGGGCTGCTCTACAAGGGCTACACGATCCAGCCCTACTCGCCGGCCGCCGGCACGGGGCTCTCGACCCACGAGCTGAACCAGCCGGGCTGCTACCGCGACGTGAAGGACACGACCGTCGTGGGCCAGTTCCGCATCACGGACCCCAAACCCGAGATGGAGGGTTGGGGCACCCCCTACTTCCTGGCATGGACCACCACGCCGTGGACCCTGCCGTCGAATACGGCGCTCTGCGTCGGCCCGAAGATCGACTACGTGGCCGTCCGCACCTGGAACGCATACACGGGTGAGAAGATGACCGTCGTACTGGCCAAGCCGCTGCTCTACGCCCATTTCAACAAGAAGGCCGAAGGTCTCGCCCTCGAGGAGTACAAGGCCGGCGACAAGCTCGTTCCGTTCCAGGTTGTCGGCGAATACAAGGGAACCGACCTCGTAGGCATGCACTACGAGCAGCTGCTGCCGTGGGTGAAGCCCGTCGAGACGGACGCCGACGGCAACTGGCACGACGCCTCCGACAAGGCCTTCCGGGTCATTCCGGGCGACTACGTCACCGTCGAGGACGGTACGGGTATCGTACACATCGCGCCGACGTTCGGTGCCGACGACGCCTTCGTGGCCCGCGCCGCAGGCATTCCCTCGCTCTTCATGATCAACCGCAAGGGCGAGACGCGCCCGATGGTGGACCTGCAGGGCAAGTTCTACCTGCTTGACGAACTCGACGAGCGTTTCGTCAGCGAGTGCGTCGATGTCGATCGCTACAGGGAATACGAGGGCCGCTGGGTGAAGAACGCCTACGACCCGCAGTTCACCGTGGACGGCCGGTACGACGAGAAGGCCGCCGCTGCGGCCGAGTCGCTCGACATCTACATCTGCATGAAGATGAAGGCCGCCTCGAAGGCCTTCAAGATCGAGAAGCACGTACACAACTACCCCCACTGCTGGCGCACGGACAAACCCGTGCTCTACTACCCGCTCGACTCGTGGTTCATCCGCACCACGGCGCTCAAGGAGCGGATGATCGAGCTCAACCGCACGATCCGCTGGAAACCCGAATCGACCGGTACGGGCCGCTTCGGCAAGTGGCTCGAGAACCTCAACGACTGGAACCTCTCGCGTTCGCGCTTCTGGGGCACGCCGCTGCCGATCTGGGCCACGGAGGACCGCTCGGAGCTCAAGTGCATCGGCTCGGTCGAAGAGCTCGTCGCCGAGATCGAGAAGTCGGTGGCCGCAGGCTTCATGAAGGAGAACCCCTACAGGAGTTTCAAGGTGGGCGACATGTCGAAGGAGAACTACTCGACCGCGCACATCGACCTGCACCGCCCCTATGTCGATTCGATCGTACTCGTCTCGTCGAAGGGCGAGCCGATGCGCCGCGAACCCGACCTGATCGACGTGTGGTTCGACTCGGGAGCCATGCCCTACGCCCAGGTGCACTACCCCTTCGAGCACAAGGAGGACTTCGCGGAGGTCTACCCCGCCGACTTCATCGCCGAGGGTGTGGACCAGACGCGCGGCTGGTTCTTCACGCTGCACGCCATCGCCACGATGCTCTTCGATTCGGTGGCCTTCAAGAACATCATCTCGAACGGCCTGGTGCTCGACAAGAACGGCAACAAGATGTCGAAGCGCCTGGGCAACGCCGTCGATCCGTTCGAGGTGCTCGCCACCTACGGGCCCGACGCCACGCGTTGGTACATGATCTCCAACTCGCAGCCGTGGGACAACCTGAAGTTCGACCGCGACGGCGTGGACGAGGTGCGCCGCAAGTTCTTCGGTACGCTCTACAACACCTACTCGTTCTTCGCACTCTACGCCAACGTGGACGGATTCACCGGACGCGAGGCCGAGGTGCCAATGGAGCGGCGCCCGGAGATCGACCGCTGGATCATCTCGCTCCTGAACACGCTCGTCCGGGAGGTGACCGACTCGCTCGAGAACTACGACCCGACGCCGGCCGCACGCGCCATCCAGGAGTTCGTCGGCGAGAATCTCTCGAACTGGTACGTCCGCCTGAACCGCAAGCGTTTCTGGGGCGGCGGCATGACCGAGGACAAGCTCGCCGCCTACCAGACGCTCTACACCTGTCTGGAGACCGTGGCACTGCTCTCGGCGCCCTTCGCACCGTTCATCTCCGACCGCATCTTCACGGACCTGAATGCCGTAAGCGGCCGCCACACGGACGAATCGGTACACCTCGCAGCCTTCCCGAAGGCCGACGGGGCGCTGATCGACTCGCACCTCGAGGAGATGATGTCGCTGGCACAGAAGGTCTCGTCGATGGTCCTCGCCCTGCGCCGCAAGGTGTCGATCAAGGTGCGCCAGCCGCTCATGAAGATCCTCATCCCGGTTCTCGACCGACAGACCGCCGACTGCATCGCCGCCGTCAGGAACCTGATCATGAACGAGGTGAATGTCAAGCAGGTGGAGCTCATCGAAGATACCACGGGCATCATCACCAAGCGCATCAAGCCCAATTTCAAGACCCTCGGGCCGCGCTACGGCAAATACATGAAGCAGATCGCCGCCATGACCGCCGAATTCTCGCAGGAGCGCATCGCGCAGATCGAGGCGGCTCCCGAGACGGTGCTCGACCTCGGATCGGAACAGATCACCGTTACGCCGGCCGACTTCGAGATCTCGTCGGAAGACATGCCCGGATGGCTCGTGGCCTCGGAGGGCAAGCTCACCGTGGCACTCGACATCACCGTGACGGACGAGCTCCGCGCCGAGGGTGTGGCACGCGAGTTGATCAACCGCATCCAGAATATCCGCAAGGAGTCGGGATTCGAGGTGACGGACAAGATCCGCGTCGAGATCGAGAACAAGCCGTGCGTGGCCGAAGGCATCGCCCGCTACGCCGACTACATCGCCTCGCAGACGCTGGCCGTCGAGGTCCGCAGCTCGGACGATCCGCAGGGCGAGGCTGTAGTGGCTTCGGACGTGGACGAGGAGCCGATCCGCATCGCCGTAACGCGCGTGTAGCCGGACTGCGGCGCCGATTCCGGGTTGCAGATTTGGTATTTTCGGAATATTTGCTTAATTTTACATAAAACCTAAAGCAACAGACGAACTATGGCAGACGAAAGAACCCGATACAGCGACGCCGAACTCGAAGAGTTCAAGCAGTTGATTCTGAAAAAACTCGAGAATGCGCGTGCGGATTACGAACTGTTGCGTTCCACCATCACGCATACGGCAGACAACGATACGGAGGATACCTCGCCGACATTCAAGGTGCTCGAGGAGGGCGCCACGACACTCTCGAAGGAGGAGAGCGGACGTCTGGCTGCCCATCAGATGAAGTTCATCCGCAACCTCGAAATGGCCCTCGTGCGTATCGAGAACAAGACGTACGGCATCTGCAAGACGACCGGAAAGCTCATTCCGAAAGAGCGGCTGATGAAGGTTCCCCACGCCACCGAGTGCATCGAGGCCAAGGAGGCCCGCAAATAAGCCGCATCCGAAGCCCCGCAGGTCGGGAGTTTTCCACACAACCTCCCGGCCGGGATGCCCGTAGGCTGATCGTATGCCTGACGCACACCTCCGACCGGATAACCGGGGAGGAGCAGGCAGGCGGAAGAGCGGATCTTACCCATAAAGAACAGACGGTTCTTCGACGCAAAACGACAAAAAAAGCCCGCATGATGCGGGCTTTTTTTGTCATCCGCCACATTCGGATACCGACCATCCATACTTTTTCGGCGAAAAATACGTTATCTTTGAACCGATGTTTACCCGGTTCTGCATATCCGCACTGACCTTGCTCGCTGTGGCGTCCGTCTCCTTTGCCCGCGTCGCGGGTCCCGATATGCGCTCACCGAAACGGTCTCATTCCGACAGCATACGGATCCGGCCTACGGCCCTCTTCACCCCGGACAGCGCCCGCATCTCGAACCCCGAAGCGGCTGAACGCAACAAAAGGCTCTACGACAGCATACGCTCGAAGACCACCCGCCGGCGTGTCCCCCGCATGCTTTACCGCATGCTTTTCGTCCGCCCGGTGCTGGACACGACGTCGAACGGAGCCGTCAGGGACGAGAGCCGCCAGCTCGAACCCTATGCCGGCAAAACGATCGGATCGATCTCCATCGAACGCTCACAGGTCTTCGACGAAAACGGCAACTGGCTCGAACGCGCCGGCAACAACACCCACATGCTGACCCGCGAGCGGGTCATCCGCCGCGACCTGCTCTTCCGCACGGGCGATACCCTCGACCCGCAACTCGTCGTGCGCAACAAGCAACTGCTGCGCTCGCGTAGCTACATCGCCGACGTGGACATCGCCATACGGACCGACACGCTCGACACCACACAGGTACACCTCACCGTAAAGACGCGCGACAGCTGGACCATCTCCGTAGACGGAGCGCTCCACTCCGAAGGGCGCACGATGGTCGGGGTCTCCGACGCCAACATCTTCGGATGGGGCAACAGCCTGAAGGTGATGACCAACTTCAGCCGCAAGGACTTCTCCTATGGCGGCAACATGGTCGAATACGAAATCCCCAACCTGCTGGGTACCTTCTACACGGCCGATTTCGCCGCCGGGCGCGACTTCTACAACTCGACCCTCGAACTGGGCATGCGCAAGGAGTTCCTCCGCCCGACGGACTACGAGTTGGGCATTACCTACAGCGACAACAAGGCCAAACGATACATGATCGAGGAGGACTCGTCGGAACTGGTCAAGGAGCGCAACCTCGACGTATGGGGAGGCTACTCGCACTACCTGCGGGGAATCCGCTCAAGCGTCTATCTCACCGGACGCTACAACTACCGCCGCGTCAGCCTTCGCCCGCCCGTGGCCGTCGATTACAACCCTGCCCTGCACGACCAGGACGTCCTGCTCCTCGGCGCCGGTCTCTACCGCGAGCGGTTCTATACGGCCAACATGGTCTATGGATTCGGTTCGCGCGAGTACCTGGCGACGGGCTACAAGGCGGAGTTGGTAAGCGGCTATTCATGGGGCGAGTTCAAGGATGCCATGTATCTGGGAATGAGCTACGAAACGGGCGGATTCTCCCGTTTGGGCTACATCATGGGCGGAGTGACGCTCGGAAGCTACATCGACCTGCAGTCGGGCATGTGGCGGCAGAGCGCCGTGGATGTCGATCTGAGGTGGTTCTCGAATCTGTTCCTGTTCCGCCGGAGCCGCATCCGCCAGTTCCTCTCGTTCAACTACACCCAAGGATGGAACCGTGTCGGGGGCAGCGACGAAAGCATCCGGTTCACCAGCGAAAACGGCCTGCAGGCCCTCAACGAATACGTCATCGGCACCAACCGGATGATCATCAACACCGAGACCGTCGTCTTCACCCCCTACCAGCCGCTGGGATTCCGCATCGCCTTCTTCGGATTCGCCGACTTCGGCCTGCTGGGATACTCACCCAACATCTTCAAAAACAACTTCTTCACCTCGTTCGGATTCGGCGTAAGGCTGCGCAACGAGCGCCTTGTGTTCAACACGATCCAGATCCGGCTGGGACTGGCACTGGGCAAGCACGGACTGGTCGAGAGCGAATACTTCCGGCTGTCGAACGCCACACGGCTCGAGCAATACCGCTACCGCCCGACACGACCCGAGATCGTAGGTTTCGAATAAGAGACTCGCGGAAAAACAGGGAGCGGGGCCGCTGACCGACGCCCCCGCTCCCGAACATGAACTTTTTATTTCGTATCCGGTCTATTTGCGTGTCTTGATCTCCACCACACCCTCGCTTGCCTGCTCGCCATAGCGGCGCACGGCCTTCTTGCCCGTGAGAACCTCCATGTGGCGGATCTTCTCGGGATCGAGCCGATCGACCTCTTCCGACGAAGCCTCGCGGCCGTCGATGTAGACTTTCATCCCGGCAAAGGCCCCCTTCCCGATCGAGGCATTCCGGATCACGATGCCCAACCCGTCCTCCGATCCGAGCCGGTCGGAAAGTTTGTCCAGTTCCTTGAGCCGAAGCTGGGCCTCCTTCCATTCGTCGCTGTTGAAATACTCGCCGGATGCCTCCATCTTGCGCAGAGCCTCCTGCCATTCGTCGCTCTTGAAATACTCGCTGGATGCCTCCATCTTGCGCCGGGCCTCCTTCCACTCGTCACTCTTGAAATAGGCATCCATCTTACGCTGGGCCTCCTTCCATTCGTCACTGTTGAAATACTCTCCGGATGCCTCCATCTTGCGCTGGGCCTCCTTCCACTCGTCGCTCTTGAAATACTCCTCCATTCGGTCGAGGCTGCGCTGCACCTCCTTTCCCTCCTTACTTTCAAAATAGGCCCGGGCCTCCTCCGGCGAAAGGACGCGCACACCGTCCGACTTCTTCTTGGTCCGGATCTCAATGACACCCTCGTACCCCTGACCGGCATATTCCGAGGGGATATTGTCTTTACCCTTGAGGACCGAGACGGATTCGATCCGCCCGGGATCCAGCGAACCGATCTCCGGCACACGCTCCCCGTCCACCAGGTAGAGCACATGCTCCGGCAGGGCCCCTTCTTTACCTCCAATGTGGATTGGAGCATCGTCCGAGGAAGCATAGCCGACAACGGTAACATCGTCCGCATCGGATTGCGGCGTCCCATCTCCCTCTTTCTTGAGTTCGACCAAAACCACCCCGTTGCGACCCTTGTCACCGTACATCCGGATTGCAGTAGAATCCTTCAATACCGTGATCGACTGAATCCGCTCGGGAGTGATATCGTTGATCGAGGATGCAGGCTGCTCCCGGCCATCGACCAGGACCAACGGATCGGCACCATCGGGGGCCGATGTACGGATTTTCAGATTTTCTTTCTTACCTTTGTCCTCCGGAAAGAGATAGACGGTTTCGGCAAAGGCCCCGAGAGCCAGCGCCGTGAGCGGCAGGAGCAGAAGCACGCGGGCTCCGGTCCACCGAGACGATTTTTTTCGCAACATCATGGTAATACGGTTTTTAAGTTTACTGTGATTGAAGCTGTTGGCAATTGAGTACCACCTCCCGCCAACAGCTTTCCTTATAAGAAGCAATTGGTAACTTTTCGCATCGATGCCGCTCGAGATCACCGCCTCGTCGGCCTCGTATTCGTGGATATCGCGCAATTCGCGCCGCAGGAGCCACATGGCCGGATTGAACCACTGGAGGCACCCGCAGAGGTCCGTGAGCAGCAGGTCGGCCGAATGGTGCATGCGGACATGGGCCCGCTCGTGGAGCAGGATCGCCTCGCCGCAGACCGCCCGGTCGCGGTCGGAGAGCACGATGTAGCGTCCCCAGCTGAACGGCCGCACCGAATCGCCGGCATGTACCAGGACGGTCCCGTCATCGAGCCGCTCGCGGCGGTCGCAACGACCGATCAGCCGGACCACACCGCCCAACGACCAGCAGAGCCGCACAAACGCCCCTGCCACTCCCACGGCAAAGAGTCCTCCGAACAGCCGCTCCCACGGGAACGCATGGCCTTCAGCCGGAAGGTCCGCCGTCGCGGGAACCGCCGGCAAAGCCGAAACGGGCAGCGCAGGCAGCGTCCGGTAGACCGTGATGACGCAGAGCGGCAGCACGAACGAGAGCACGATGGCCCCCAGCACCACGATGCGGTTGAACCGATGGAAGGTCTCGCGGCTCAGCAGCAGTTTGAAGAAGAGGTAGAAAACCGCCAGACAGGCCCCGACCTTCAGGCTGTATATCGCCAGATCGTACCACATGGCTACCGTTGGTTCTGGTTTTCGATGCGGTCGATCAACTCGCGCAGTTCATCGACCGAGATCTTCTCCTCCTCGACAAGCGCCGAGACGGCTCCCAGGTAGGAGTTCTCGAAATAGCGGCTGATGACGCTGCCGAGCGTCTGCCGCGAAAACTCCTCCTCGCTCACCAGCGGATAGTATTGGTAGGTCGCACCATAGGCCTTGTGCCCGACGTAGCCCTTCGATTCGAGGGCACGCACCATGGTGGACAGGGTGTTAAAATGGGGTTTGGGCTCGGGCGCCATCTCCACCAGCTCGCGCACGAACAACGGTCCCCGCTCCCAGAAGCAGCGCATCAGCTCCTCCTCGCGCCGTGTCAGCTTTTCCATCGTCATCGGTTTTCAGATCCGCCCCGGAACTGTTCCGGGGTTCCGACAACAAAGGTAAACAAAAAACCGGAGGATGCAACTATTTTACATAGTTTTTTAACTATATTTTTTAGTTACATCCTCCCGAAAAAGAAATAAGCGGGGTTCGGACCGGATCCGAACCCCGCTCGTATCGTATCGGCGCAGGTACTACTCCTCGTCGCGGTACATGTGCTCCACGTAGATGGCGTGCATCATGGCCTCGCGCTTTGCAACGGAGGGCTTCGTGAAGTACTGACGACGGCGAAGCTCCTTCAGGACACCCGTACGCTCGTATTTACGCTTGAACTTCTTCAGGGCGCGCTCGATGTTTTCGCCCTCTTTTACCGGCATGATAATCATGATATTCTGTGTTTTTTGTTGTTTGACTTATTCTGTTTCGAGTTGAAATTCTACCGGGTATGCATCTTCCGGTGCATCATCCCGCCGGGTAGTTGTCTTTTCGTCGGCCGTTCCGCCCGCAGACCCGAATTCGATATACGGAGCCAGCCGTGCTGCCTCCTCGCGGGTCAATATGTGGTCATCGATCAATTCCTGGGCGGTGCTCCAACCTCCTTTCAACTGTCTTGCTTTCAACAAACGCCTCAAGGTGCGCGGCGCCATGTAGGGATGGCGTCCCAACTCTTTCGGGCTTGCAAAGTTAATATCTATTTTCCGAATTTTGCAACTGTCGAGGCAAATTTGTTTCAAAATTTTTTCGTAGTTGCTCTCCGTGACTCCCGGAACCTCTGCAAGTTGGGCCACGGAGACGAAACCGCCGAGACGGTCGCGGTAGCCGAGGATGCGCATGACGGTCTTCTCTCCGATCCCCACCACGCGGCGCAGCTCCGCCGAATCGGCCGAATTGAGCTCCACGGGAGCATCGACCGGATGCGGCCGGCGCTCGGGAAAGATCACATAGGGTGCGAGCCCCGCAGCCACCGAATCGCTGACGACGTAGCAGTCGCGGAGCTCCTCCATGTCGTAGATGCCGCTCAGGTCGCGCCAGCGGATGAAGGCCTCGGCCTGCCGCTTCGAAAGGGCACCGATGGCCCTCAGGTAGCGCGCACTGACCGTGTCGATGCGGAACGGCGAGGGAGCAAGCAGCTGCGGAAGCACCCGGCCGCTGCGGTATTCGCGGGGCGCAATGGCGTAGCGGCGG
>ULUA01051969.1_pt1 | contig 12902 bp, 29 predicted proteins | sample 1958081 | NCBI WGS metagenome assembly ULUA01 (sample SAMEA4835748, study PRJEB28245) | human gut metagenome | biome: gut microbiome; material: fecal sample | place: Denmark | collected 2008
AATAAAAACACTATACCAGAACAAAAAATAAATAAAAAGGGGTATCAACACAAATACGAAAAACATACTACTATAACGAAACAACAAAAGAACGAACACCAGCGACCACGAACACCGAAAAAGACCGCTACGAATACCAACAAATAGCGGTTAAATGGTATCAAGACGGCGCAACCGTTGATATTATCGATGCCGATACGGGCGAAATTTGCTTGATTTGGGCGCAAGATTAAACAAGCACACAACACCGCCAGCGGGGGCGGAAAAAATACCCGCAAATAAATAAAAAGGCGGTTTATTAACTATGATTAAATTTTCAAAAAATGCAAAATTAAATAATGCTTTATCTGGCATTTATGAGCAACTCAAAGATTTTGACACCGACACCGAAACAAGCAAAAGTACGGGCGAAATTAAACGATATTATAAAGAGTTTAAGAACGACGGCGAAAAGGATTATAACATCGCACAATATGGTAACCTGCTTGTATATTATAGCGACATATACAAGTTTTATGCGGATTGCGGATATAAAACGACGGCGAAATATTCAACGGCTAAAATATGGGATTTATACCTGCGTCAAGTCGGCTATATTGTTAGAAACTATTTTATAAAATAAATAAGGGGGGGCGAAACTATGATAAAAAGACAATATCAAATTGATGCTTTTCAAATTAGCACCGAAAAAAGAAACTATATCGTAACACTTGAACGCTTAAAAAACGATGTAAACGGCAACGGGAAATATAAGGCGGTTATAATCTTTCCCGAACAAAACGAAAAAAGCTTTTACAACGCCGTTTATACTTTTTCCGAACACTATTTAGGGCGTTTAGGTGAGGCAAAGTGGATTGTTGAATACTACGAAAAAGAAACGGAAAAAGCGCAATAAATACCACTATCAACAAATAAAAAGGTTTTCGGGCGTATCCTACCAAAAACGCCACGCCAGACGGCGCAAAGCCGAATAACAAATAAAAGGGGTTTTATTAAAAATGAGTTATCAAGCATTTACACAACTAAAAGAACAAGCGCAAAGCATAGGCATTTATACGGCGGGCGACTTGTTAGCATTTTATCAAAGGGAAAAGCGAAACGGGGAAACACTTTCCGAAACGGTGCGCCGCTATTCTACGGCACTACAAAAAGCGACACAATGCGCCGATGCGCTTATTATAGGCACTTGTGAAAATTGCCCGTATAATTGCATTTGCGACACATACGCCGACATCATAGGCGATTAAAAAGGGGGTTTATATGATTATTAGATACGCAACAAAGCCGAATAGAAACGGGCTACAATATCAAGCGGAAATTGACCACGAGAATAAAACCATAAAATACGGTTATTATGTTTTCTGCGGTGCGCCAACGATAAGAGCAAGCAAAGAAGAAATAATACATAATATCTTGATACCGTGCGAAAAAAACGGATATAAGAGAATATAAAAGGGGGTGTAAAACACTATGAACAAATACCAACAAGCAAAAGAGAGAGCAAGACAAAAGGCTATTGATTGGCAATTAACATTTTCTGATAATGTGTATTATTGGAGCGATTTAGCGGACTTTGCGGCATACTTTGAGAAACTTGGCAAGCGTTACGGGTTTATAAAAGAGTTTAAGGAAAACGGCATTATATAAGGGGGCATATTATGAATATATATAAATTATACTTTTCTACGGGTTATATTTGCATAACGACATTTGACGGGGACGAACAAGCGGCAAGGGCGCACTTTCTGCACAAGGTTTTTAACACTGCCGACAAGGGCGGCGGCGTTCTGCTTGCAAGATGTATCGAGATTGAAAAACTAAACGATTAAAGGAGAAAAGACTATGAAAATTATCAACGAAACTAATTTACAAGATTTTGAATTTTGGGGATACGCAAAAGCAACGGCAAAACGCATTGACGAAGAATTGGGCGCAAGCGGTTGGGAATTGTTGGACGCGATTTTAACAGACGCCTACCCCGAAGGGATAGACGAAACGGAACTAAACGACATTGCGCAAGCCGTGAGCGACTTGGGCGCGCCGTGTACGGGCGTGTCTTACGATGTAACACCGAATACAATCATATATCACTTTAATTTACTATCAATAAAAGACTTGCCGAAAATAAAAAAGATTGCGGGCTTGCTTTCTGCGGTCGTTCACGAACAAGTCGAACAAGCAACAAGCAATAAAGGGCATTTTGCGCTTGTCTTTCTACGCTCGGAGCGTGCAACAATCGACTTTACACAAGCCTATTTTTCGGCGCACTTAAAGCCGTTAGAAGCGATTATAGGAGTAGACAACAACGGACAATATATTAAACTATCCGTTGACAATATGGTGTCTGCGCTTTGCGTGGGTACATCGGGAAGCGGCAAATCAACCTTTTTGCACACTTTTATAAATTCGCTTTGCTGTTCAACAAGCGTTGACAAACTCGGCTTTGTGCTTGTCGACTGTAAGCGTTCTGAACTCGTGCGATATGATTTGAAAAACGCACATCTGCTTTGTAAGACCTGCACAACACCAAAGACGGCAAACGGCTATCTACGCTCGATTGTAAACATAATGCAAGATAGATATAAACAAATGGAGCAAAGAGGCATAAACACTTGCCCTGACGACTTTAAGCGCATTGTTATTATCGTGGACGAACTTGCCGAACTTATGCTTTCGGCGGACAAGACGGAGGCGCAAGACACAAAAACGATGTTAATAAGGCTTTGCCAACTTGGGCGTGCTTGCGGTATACATTGCTTGCTTTGCACACAATCCCCCCGTGTTGCTGTCGTTGACGGTATGATACAAACAAACACGCCGACAAAATTCGCTTTGCGTACGTCAAACGCCCGTGAGAGTGTTATTGCAATAGGTCACGGCGGTTGTGAAAACTTGCTCGGACGTGGTGATATGCTTTACAAGCCTGCGGACGATGTGCGGGAAATTCGCTTGCAAGTGCCGTATATCTCGGCGGAAACAATCACAACCATTTATAAAAAGTTGCCGCCACGCAAATGGGACGAAACGAAAAAAGACCTGCCAAAGAAAAAACCGACACTTTCGGAGCGTGTAAAAGCATTTTTCTTGGACAAGCCTATAACAACGCAAGATTGCATCGACTATGATTTAATGGACTAAACAAACCCCTTTCCCCCTGCCGACTTTGGCGGGGGTTTTCTTTTGTCGTTTTGCCTTGATTGCGTGAAATCGATTTTAAGGCGGTGTAAACTTTATTCTTGATAACTTATTCGATTTTATGCCTATCGTGCGATTTTGCCCTATCTCAACGGCTCAAAATTGATTTTAATATAAAAAGATGCTTGCGTTTTGCAAGTGCCTTTTGTTTTTTTGCCGTTTTGGCGCATTGTGGGCGATTTTACGGCGTTTTTGCTATTATCTTATATATTTATACTTGTTATGCTTTATATCGTGTTATACGCTTGTGTGTGCGCTTTGATTGTGATGTGCAATTTTCGGGGGCATAACAGTTTTGGCTTTGGGGCAATTGGAGTTTTCCTACCCCCGTTTTTTATTTTCTGCGTTTTCTGCGTTTTCTACGTTTTCTGCTCACAAAAACTTTTTGCACTTAAACACGGCTTGACGGCTTACACCGTGCTTTCGTGCGATTGCTGATAAAGTCATCGTGCCTTGTTGCAAGTCGCTTATAATGGCTTGTGTGCGGCTTTGTGGGTGTGGGTGTTGCTTTCCTATTCTTGTATACCTATATACGCTATATATAGATACACCAATGCGGCGTGCGTATTGTTGTGCGCTTTCGTGGCTTTCGGGCGGGTTGCTCAAAATTATGGCTTTCTGCCCCGTGACTTGTCTTTGCCTTTCTGCCCCTACTCTGCGCTGTTCCGTGATAATCTCTTGCAAGGCGGTGGACGATATGGGCAACAAAATCTTTATTTCTGCCGCCGTAAAGCCGTTCAAAAAATATTGCCGTGCCTGTTCTATCATTTCTGCGTTCTCGTTTTCTGTCATCTCGTCACCTCCAAAAAATCGGCATTTCTGCACTTTCTATTTCTGCACACTTTGACAATACATAATATGCACAACATATACATAAGATTATTGCTATTAAAGATAATATCTTGCGTAAAATCTTCATTTCTGCTCTCTTTTTCTGCACTCATCGCAGACTTCGTTTCCTTTTGTGATTTCGGGATAGAAACAATATTCTTCATTACACTTATGTACTATATATGTTGTACTTGCTTCTCTTTTGCACTCGGTAGCAATACACTTGTTGCCGTGAATGTACTTGCAATTACTCGGACAACCTGTCGTTATTTCCATTCCTTATCTCCTCCACATATTGCCATATATAATCTTTTGTGTATGATTGTCGTCCTTTTAGGCAAGCCACGATATTTGGGGCTGGAATGTCCGTTTGCCTTGCGGCTTCATTTATGCTTTCAAAAATTGCAACCTCAAAGCCGCTATCTTTGTTAATCATTTTCACTTTTCGTTTACGATGTTCGTTTGCTATTTCGTATTGCCGCATAGTTTTTATTATTTTACTTGCGTGTTCTACATTTTCCAAAGGTGTACACCATTCAAGATTTTCGACCAAATTATTATGGGGATTTCCATCAATATGATTTACATAAGGCTTGTTTTGTGGATTTGGGATATAGGTTTCAGCAACCAATCTATGGATATATTTTCTTGCGTGTTTGTTGCCATTATATAAATCTACATATAAATAGCCTTTCCCCGTCTTGTTCGATGTCGATATCTTTCTATGGTTGGTTTGTTTATTATAAACTTCTCCGTTGTTGCCTATAAGATAATTGCTAAAATCTTTTATAGTTCTATATTCTAACATCTTATAATTCCTCTACATACATATATGATTGCGGCGGTCTTTCAACCATATACGACGGTCTTTTCCCCATAGGGGTGAAAAACTCGCTTAACTCTTTCGGCTTGTCATATATTTTCAAGCCGCTAATGTGCCAACCATAACCATAATTGTCTGCACCTATATAATCAAACATTTCATCTTGGGTTAAGCAAGTTGCCGCTAAAATTTCATTTTCCTTTGAACTCCCCTCAAAAGTTTGTATGAACTTGCGGCGTTCCAAGTCGGCACTCCCCCTATCGTAGGTGTAAGGGTGCAATAAAAATACTTTGTCGCATACAAACTCGCCGATTACTTTACTACTAAAAAGCCTATCGTCATAACCTTTGCCTTTATATAGTTCGCTATCAAAAAACAACTCGAAAGGTGGATTTGCTTCTTTGTAAAGATAAGGTTTTGCGCTTGTGCAATAGATATAGCACTTGAACGGTTCTTCGCATTTCGGTGCGGTCTTGGACACAAGTATGGTGCAATCGCCATTTGCGACTTTTTCACAAATTCGGGGTGATACCGATTTCATTATTGCTGTCATAGTCAACGCTCCTTTAATGCTTTTCTGCTGTCGGCAAAGTGCCATTATAAAGAATACAATCTCTACTATGTATTATCATTACTGTTCCGTTAGTAAGAATTAATTGTAATTGCTCTCCGTCATAGTCGTTCCAAGATTTTACATCGACATCAAACCACACATCATTTACTCTAATGTGTGCCTTTTCAAACTTGTATTTCGTGTCAAATACGGTCTTATTGCAAGCCGTTAGACATAACGCAATTATAATAATAATCGCTATTACTACCATTATTTTTGTTGATTTTGTCATTTTTACGCTCCTTTTAAGAAAAATAATCGTTGTTTTGGCTATTATTTTCTTCAACTCCTTTCCATATCCGAAAGCCATTTCGCAAGAACTGCTTGGCAAAACTCGTCCGACATATATTCGGTGTCTTTTCGCCATTTGCCCGTCTTTTCGTTGTATTTGATATTCAAGTTGCCATAACCTATTTCTTTCGCAACCCATTCTATGTTGAGTGCGTATGTGTCGGGGTAGTGGTCGTTGCACTTATACATCTCGCCAGTTGCCTCTATGATTTCGTATTGTTTGCTCATTGTTCTTTTACCTCCGCTTGTTTGCATTTGTCGCAACGTATGCAATAGTTACTGTTTTCTTCGTCAATTTCTAAATCAACATTAAAAAGACAACAATAGCATATTTTCCTATTGCCCCCTAAACACATACGGCAAACAATATCTTCATTTTCACAATATCCGCCGCTTGGCACTTCGATTTTAACATTTATCTTCGGCATTTTGCACCTCCTTTAATATTTTGTCGATTTCACGGCAATCATCAACAAGTTGTTTTATAGTTATCACAGTCAATACTAATATCACCGCAAATCCTATTACAAAAGCCACAATGAGTGCAATAATTAGCAACTCACCGCTTTTCGCAAGCCAAACCCCTGATGCGATAATTGCGCCTACAAGACAAACCATAAAGATTGTTACGAGTATAGCGTAAAATATATTTCCAACGATTTTACTTATCATTTTCTACCTCCTCGATGAGTTCGTCAATATAGGTCGTATATGCCCAACCATTCGGTGCGCTATCCAACTTCTCTTTCGCCTTGTTTAGCACATCGATTTTTGCTTGCTTGATTTTTGCTTTCAACTCTCCAATTCCACGACATTGACTTTTCAAACTTTCCAATGCGCTATTGAGTTCAGTGTTACATTGCCCAAGTGTTGTTCTCAACCGTTCAATCTCTCGCTCTTGTTCAATAATAACGTTGAGGGCGTCGGTATGCAGCGTATTATCACAGTTTGTGCACATCTCATATGGGCAACCGTTGCAAGGAGCATAAATGTCGGTGCAAATATCCAATGCTTTCTTAATCTCGTCTTGTGTCATTTCTCAATCCCCACACCATATTTTTCGCATATTTGTTTGGCAAGCGAAACCCCGTTCACGTCAAACATTCTACAACATTCGAGCATTTCCTTATCGATGCCCATATCATATAGCATATCCAAAATCTCTTTTGCCGTTTCCTTACTGATATTGCTCGTTTCCGCTTTCAACTTTTCAATCTCAACATACTTATTATTGAGGCGTTGTTTAAGCATTTTTATTTGACTTCCGAGCATTTCTCTTTCGGCTTTGTACTCGGACACGTCGACGTAGCCAGCCTGATATAATGCGTTTGCGCAACTTGAATACACACAATCTTCATCACCGTGGTATTTGCACTCTACGCAACGCATATGATGACAAACCTCACGATTATCAGTGAAAATTTTAATCATTTCTTCTATTTGTTCTTGTTTAGTTTTCATAGTCGTATATCCTCCTCGTTTTCTTTGGTCTTGATAAAGTGTAATTTCGTTTCATATCTCGAATAATCATTCGTTTTAATTTTGGGCTTTTTACTTCTCGCCTCTCAACCAAAATCTCTACAATTTCGGTTTGTTGCTTGATTGCAGATAGCGTTTTATAGTGTCCGTGTGTTTTCATATTCGCTCCTTTTTATCTTTCTTACATCTTCTACTGCTTGCAAAATTCGGCGCATTTCTCCGTGCCACGCTCGATAGTCCCAATCAAGAACGTCTGCAAGAGCGTTTTCGAGTTCTTTTTCGGTTTTACCCAAAGACGTTTCAACTGTTCGCACGTTATCTCCATATCCGTAATCTTCTACAATATAGAAGCCGTCTTTATCTTCAAATATCTTTGTGCAGTCTACAATGCCTACAAGTTTCCCCTTTCTGCTTGTTGTCATAATCAACATTCTCCTTTTCATCATTTTCTGCTGTGAGTGCATACAAATCGTCACTTCCTTTGTTCAAATGTATGCAGGCTTTGACTTCGGCATCGATAATGTCCCACGCAAACTTTTGCCCTATCTTTTCGTTTGTTTGCATATCGTAAATATCATAGTATTTCATATATACCCCCTTTATTGATTTATAATCTTGCAGACTGTGGATTTTGCATAGTGCATTTTGTCTGCGATTGCTTGCATTGAAAGTCCTTGCTTGCGGAGTGTGATGATTTCTTGCTTTTTGTCCATTGGCACTTCGTCAAATCGTGACACCTTTTCACCCCTTGCCTTTTTCGCTTGTAAGGCGTTTGATGTGTTGTACCCTATTTGTCTTTTTAGGAACTCGTCCATAATAAAGAAGTTGCTTATTGTCAACCAAGTATAAGGGTTCATTTTTTCTCCACCTTTGAGTTCAATGCCGTTGCTCAAAAATCTAACCGTTGCTTTCTTCCCCTGTGTGATTAAGTCCACCATTTCAAAACAGTCGATATAGTTTCTACCAAATCTTGATGTTTCCGAAAAGCACACAATGTCGGAGGGTTGCAACTTTTCGAGCATTTTATTAAATTGTTCTCGTTGGTCGCCTTTTATCCCCCCGCTTATGTGTTCTTCAAACATCTCATCAAACTCAATACCGCTTTTCTCAAACAAGTATTTTTGTCTTTCGTAGTCTTGTTTTGCCGATTGCTCGGAAGTGCTAACACGGCAATATCCATAAATTTTGCACATAGTAGTTACCCCACATATTTAGTGTCTTTCGACCTTGTACACATACTACCATAGGTGCTATTTGTTTGTCAACTATTTTTTTGCACTTTCTAAAAATATTTTGTTTGCTCTTGCCATAAGTTGTTCGGGCGTTTCGGCTTGTGAAACTTGCACGGACACTTCTTCACGGACTTCAACAAGGTTTTGACCGTCTTTTTTGATTTTGCCACGAGTGAGTGCGGAACGGCTATCGGTGTTGCCCGTTTCTGCACTTGCGTAGATTAGACCGTTGATATTGTCGTTGATGTAGTTCGCATACTCTTTGAGATTTTCGTTGTCCGATTTCTCCATAAGGTAGTTGAATTTTGACACCGTGATACGCATATAAGCACAGAACAGTTGCTTTGTGTTTGCTACTTCAAATAAACTATATGTAGATATAAATTGCATATAGTATTGATAGTAAGTTTCAAGGTCAATTTCATCAAGCATATTGTACTCGTTCATTGACATAAGCGGATATTTGGTGAGTGCCGTGTAAATGTTTTGCGTAAGAGTGCTACCAAGACGAAGTGGCTTTTTGCGTGTAAAGTTTGCGTTCCACTCATTCTCCATTCTATCGGCACAAGGTTTTAGTGTTTGTATCAAGTCTTTATTCCGCTCTTGCAATTTTTCTTCAAGTTTAATATCCATTATAACTCCTCAAAAAAAAGAATATTGTTTGCGTTCATTATGATTTTTTCGCATACTTTCACAGCCTTGTGTTCGTTAATTGCTCTTGTGATAGAGCCTACTAAAAAAGCCATATCACTTTTATTCTCTACAAGATAGTCCGTAAAACTGCCGTCAACGTATGTAACTCGGAGTGTCAGTTGGTTTGTGTTTTTTGCCATAATTTACCCCCTTTTCAACTTTCGTGCATTTTTAGCACACAACGAGCCATTTTCTCTTTCGGTTTGTGTTGCGTGGCAGTGATAGTCGCCAATTCGCTTTGTGCAGTCTTTGCAATACCACATCACACCGCTTTGGTCGCACGATGTTGCCACACTTCTACACCACTTCTCTTTGTCCAATCTTGCCTGTTGCTCTTTCAATGTTTCTTTTTTTGCCATAATTCACTTCTCCTTTATTGTGTATATCGGCTTTTTGCACCGCTCCCAATCTATCGGCTTTCTGTCTATCGGCACTATCGTACCGTCCTTGTCTACCCACCGCTCATTGCTATCATCGCACGGCACGGCTTTGATACTTATCAACTTGTCAACAAACTGTTTCGTCATCTTCCACCTCTGCTTGCTCGCACTCTTTGCACCGAATAGGCTTATAATACCCAAGTCCATTGCCGTATATTATCTCCTCTCGTTCAAGGTCTTTATCGAATAGATTGCAGTGTTTATACCAATCGTAAAATCGGCAATTCCCACAACGGCTATCTTCTCCTATCTCCACCTTAACAATTACACTTGTCATATTCTGCCTCTCTTTTGATTTGTTCCAACAAACTTGTCGGCACTACTAAATAACCGTCTTTTGCAACGCTATAACGCACGATTTTCGCAATCACATCTTTTGTGACTTCTGCTTTGATGATTTGATACATTTCTTCATTTTTGTCCATAATAGGTTATCTCCTTTTGGTTCTTTATTTTTTCATTAAAGTATGTTTTCAACTCGTGTCCGCATACTTCGTTATCTAAAACTGCTATCTTGTCGGCTATCGACTTTTCGTTATTTTCTGCAACAAAGTCCGCCCAACACTTTCTCGCACCGCTCTTGGCTATATCGTTGTAACCTTTGCTCCACGCATATATCGCAAATATCGCATACAACTCATCGACAATCGGCACAAGCCTTTCATAACTCTTTCGCACGCTGTACTCGTACTCATACACTTTTCTGTCTTTTATCTTATTTATTTCTTCCCAAGTCATCATATCCGCACCTCGTCAGAAAGGTAATTTTCCGTCAAGATAGTCATCTTCGACTTCGCTAATATCCACCATATCATCAAACACGCTCTTTTGTTTCTCTACTTGATGAAAGATTTTATCGGCTTCGGTCTGTGTTATCTTTTCGGCTTGCTTGTAAGTCTTTGTTTCGGCATCGTATTTCAAGCCTACAAGTCCGTTCTTATTGCCCTTTGTCTTTAACACTTCTATAACATTATCACACTTATTTATATCAAAGCCGTTTTTAGCAAGGTCTTGTTTGAAACGGTCGTACTCTTTGTTTTCGGGTGAGAGCATATCGATACGATACTGTGCCAACACGTTGTATGCCTTGTTAGAGATGTTCTGTGAGCCTGCCACGTCCTGAATATCAATCCTAAATCCACGCTCGGCAATTTTCCTTTGGTGCGCTACTAATAGCACAATCACCTTGTTGTTAAGTGCGAATGTGCGGATTTTCTCGGTTATCGCAGTTTGTTCGGCAAAGACATTGCTTGATATGTTGTCGATTGAGATAAGGTTGTCTATCAAGAAAAAGCGTGCGCCTTGTTCCTTATAACAAGCAGTCATACTGTCGAGCATTGTGTCAATATCTCTCGGTTGCTTATTGCTATAAATGAAGATGTTGTTGTCAAACCTTTGTCGTATCTTCTTTTCTCGTTCTTCCGTCACATACCAATCTACAATGTTTGTTTCTTCGCCCTTGTAGTTTCTATATCCGATAGGTTGATAATCTTTCTTTTGTGAGTTTTGATGATATATCAACTGCAAGAAACTTTGTGCAGTATGCTCACCTGCGAACGCCCAAACTTTATATCCTTGTTCTACGGCACGAGCCAATATCCCTTGACAAAATGTACTCTTACCACTGTTTGTGTTTGCAACTAACAAAGTCACACCGACTTCCAACCCCTTAATATCATAGTCCAAGTCCGTAAAGCCTGTTAGTATTCTCTCAACACTCTTTCGCTCATAAGGCACATCTTTTATGTTATAATACTTCTCCATTATTTATTCTCCTACATATCAAACAATGATAATTGCCTTGTTTTTTTATTTTTATGTTTTTCACAATATAAAGTGACATCTTGTTCATTAAGTTTTTCATCGTATTCGCCTATGTATTTGAACGAATATGCTATCCGTTCTTTTCTAACTCTCGTGTCTTTCAACATCATTGGTGGGCTAACTTGTCCACTTCTTGCTGTTTCAACCCAATTTTTATTATGTTGCAAAAAGTTTTTGAGTTTTATGTGCGATGTTCTTATATATAGTTTGCAGTTAGTTTTTTCCAACACATTTGCGAACCATAGCAAGAGTTTCGATGCAATCCCAAGCCCTTGATAGTCTGGCAAAACGACAAGCCTATGCACTTTATACCCATTTTCTATATACCCATTTGGCAAAGGCAACAATGATATAAATGCGACAAGTTCATTATTATAAAATGCCACAAAACATCTTGATGCCATATTCAAATCAGCACTCAAATAGTGATTGTGCTTAAATATGTCCCAAACATTTTGTTTTGAGCATATCTCATAGATAGATATTTCAAATCTTTGCCGAAGTCCCCCCCTTGTGTCATAAACACACTTATCGTCCAAATCTATAACATAGTCTGGTTGAAGCGCATCGATAAAATCTTTATGGCAACTTACAAACACGCATTTTTTTAATCCTTTATTCTTTATATACTTCGATATAGATTTACTACAACTAATCGCAACATTTCTATCTACTGTGCTTGTAAACTCATCAATTACGCACCCGCTTTCTATTTGTCTTGCCAAATCAGCACGAAACCCCTCACCAATGCTCAAAACATTTCTCGGCTTGCACCAAGTTGGAATAGAGTTTAAGCCCACACTATTTAGGCGTTCAATGCCGTCATCGGGTGTATCAAAGTTCGATAAAATGCTTTTTGTATTATCCCAATGCAATTCCTTTTGTTGCCCAAAGTATTTGGAAAATACACTTTTACCACTACCGCTTGCGCCAACAATACATAAAATATTAAAATCGGCATTTTTTAGTTCGTTAGGAAACTCAAACGGATAAAACTTGTTCTCTCCGTCAAAGTCATAATCAAAACTTTCGCTTGCTTTTTGTGTATATTCATCAACCATAACCTTTGCAACCATTGGAGTTCTTGACTTATTTAAGTCGCAAACCTTTTTTAGACGCCCCTTGTTTTCGAAACTCAATGCAATTTGGTCGCCATATTCTACCATATTTGTTCCCTCCATTATTCTACGAGCCTATATTTCTCCCAATTCTCACCGTATTTTTGCACAACTCTTTCTTCAAAGCCCTCAACTTGTTCCGCATAGTCATACACCATACTTGTCAAAAAGGTGTCACTTTGTTTCACAAACTCAATCTCTTTGTGGCTATCTCTGCACTCTGCCAAGTACACACCGTATGCCATTAGCACTAAAAGTGGGTGCAATCTCTTTTTCTTATCTTTGTTGTTGCAAATAGTTTTGAGTTTCTTTATTGTGTCTGTTTTTCGCAACTTTTTATCATATCCACACTTATTATACATC
>ULUA01010011.1_pt1 | contig 12878 bp, 12 predicted proteins | sample 1958081 | NCBI WGS metagenome assembly ULUA01 (sample SAMEA4835748, study PRJEB28245) | human gut metagenome | biome: gut microbiome; material: fecal sample | place: Denmark | collected 2008
TGACACCTATGTGTCTGGTGCAGAACATGACATCATGGAAGACATGCTTGTTGGTGCCATGTTTGGTGCAGGTATTGAGTTTGCATTCAAGGGCCTAGGCAAGGGAGGTCATTATGTGGGGGACACTGCACGAAGAGCTAGTATCATCAGGGAATATCAGGAGGCAGGTAAGGATCTTCCCTCTGAGGTCTTTGATGGTATTGGAGGTTCCACTAAGGTCGCTACGTCCTTGAACAATCTTCTTGACAACATCGAACGCAGAGTTCCCCTTGTGTCTACTAAGGGTGTCTTTCAGGCTCTTGAGTCTGCTAACTTTAGAAAGTTTTGTGAGTCTGTCTTTGTGGACCGTGGTTCTGGTTATGTGGATGAGAACGGTGTTCACTATGCAACGAGGTTCCAAGGGCAGACCGTAGAGGAGAAACTTAGAGCCGCTCAGATTGACTTTGAGAACTTTGAGTCAGGCTATAGAGAGAGTTTCAACAATCTCAGAAAGCTGGGACATGCTGATGCGGAAATCAATCTAGCTATTTGTCAGGCTATTGAGAATGGTGTAACCCCTTCCAAGTTTGTAGGTAATGAAGAGTTCAGTAAGATCGTAGAGTCTACTAAGGATTTCCTTCAGAAAACCTCTAAGGTTGGCCAGAGAGGTGGCTATGTCCCCAGAGTAAGTGACCCTAGAAAGGTTGGTGATCTCTTTGACCCTAATCTCCCTAGAGGCCCTCAGGTAGAGAGACTTGTTGATGAGCTTTCTCAAGCTCTTGTTGATGGTGCAGTCTCTAATCCTGAAGTAAGACAGCGAATCATTGACTACTACAAGAAGAATGTCTACGCTAAGCTCAAGGCTGAAAGAGAAGCACAGATTGCCGAGCAAGACAAGAAAAAGGACATCAAGTACCAAAAGGTAGCTAAGGCTTCCAATAAGATTATTTCTGACAAGGCCGCTAAAGCCTCAAGAAGTATTGAGCGTATCCAAGAAAGAGGTGACGTTAGAGGTGACAATCTAGCTGATAGGTACAATGAGCTAGAACCTGCCTACAATAAGGCTAAGAACAAGATCTATGAGGATATCTCTAATGATCTTGATAAGGCTGAAGCTGACTATGACAAGGCTGTTAAGGAAGCTAAGGCTAAATCTGAGAAGAAAACCAAAGAGCTAGAGAAAGAGTACACTAAACTTGATAAGTCCTCTGATGCCGACATTGATGCCGAAATCAACAAAAAGATTGAGAGCCTTAGAAAAGAAGCTGAACAAAAGAAAGAATTGGCTAAGGCTAAGGCTGAGACCGAAGGGCAAGCTAATGCCGCACAGAAGAGGTACGACAAGTACGTAAGCACTACCCTTGTAGAGAGAGCTAAGAAACTTAAAGAGAACGCTCTTAAGGCTAGAGAAGCTAAGAAGGAAGCTCTCCTTGATGCCATCGAAGCAGAAGAGCAGAGACTTAAGAATACCTTAGAAAACAAGAAGAAATCCTACGAATCTAGAGTAGAGGGTATCCAGAAGAGAGAATCCGAGAGACTTAAGGAACTTGAGGAGAAACTCGTCAAGGATAGAGACTCTATTATCGAGAAGATCGAGGCTGTAGAGAAAGAAACTGCAGATAAGATTAAAGCTAAGGAACGAGAGGTTAGTGAAGTCCAGAGGCAACAACACAAGGCTCAGGACATGGTTAGACAGGAGAAGTTTGAGGATAATCTTGAGCCTCTACCTGATGAGCCTGATTGGGTAGATGTGCTTGAGTGGATGCAGAAAGAAGCTAGGGATGATGCTCTTGGTTGGATCGACCAAGGTACTTCCATGGGTAGGGCTATCATCACTGATGGTAACATTGCAAACATCAAGTACGACCCTGAGGTGACTAGAATCCCTTGGGATACCTCTGTTGCTACCCGTAGTGGGTTGTCTATTGACAAGCTACGTAGGGATCCTCTTGAGGCTGTCCGTATGCACCATAACAAGGTTATTGGTGACAATATCCTCCTTAGTTACGGGTGTGAGAACTTGGGTGACTTTGAGAGCATGTTGGGTAAGATGTGGGCTGAGGAGGTTAATTCTACCGTAGGTGGTAGAGTTGACGCTAAGAAGTTTGCACAAGCTCAGGAACAACTTATCAACATGATCTACAACAAGCACCATAGCATGTCTGATGTTAATAGCTCTTGGCTTGATGCTATGGCGGATGTCATCAGAAACCTTACGTTCTTCTCTAAGAATGCCCTGATGGGTGTGGCTAATCTCTTTGAACAGGGTGAAGCTATTAAACACTATGGTGCTCTGCATTTCTTTAAGGGTGTCCCTCTTGTTAGAGAGCTTTTTGATAACTGGGCTAATAACGGCATGACCAATGCAGAGATTAGACAGGCTCAGTCTCTTATATTTGGTATGTCCGTAAGAGAGACTGGTCTACTTAGAGACATTGCTACGGAATCCTTTGAGAAGCAACTACGTAGGTTCAATGGCGATAAGGCTAAGTCTATTCTTGTTGCGGCGACAGATACTCTAGCTCAGGCTTCTCCGTTTACTAAGTTCATTCAGAATACTGAGAACTCTATTGTAGAGGCTTCTCAAGGCATGTTCTTGGGTGAGCTTATCCAGTACGCTCATAACAAGTCTATTTCCAAGAAGGGCTTTCTTAATAAAGAACTTATGCAACGTAATGGGATCTCTCAGGAGAACTTTGATAATCTACTGAAGATCCTTAAGGAATCCACTACCGTAGGTAAGAACAAGGAAATCACTATTGATAACCTTGATGCTATCCTCTCTAAGGATCCTAACGCTCTTGCAGCTCTTAGACGTATGGGCGACTATGTTGCTCATGAGGTAATCCAGAAGAATACCTTGGGTGACACTTTCCTTTGGGAGGGTGCCCAAAAGAATCCGTTCATGCAGTTGCTCTTGCAGTTTAAGACGTTCGCTCTTAGATCCTACGATAAGAGACTTAAGAAAATTCTAGGTAGAATGGCTGAGGGTGATGCCCTTGGACAAGCCTATAGTATCTTCTTGTCTACCGCATTGGGTACCTTGGGTGCACTAACTAACACCCTTATTAACACCGCAGGTATGACTGAGGAACAACGAAAGGAGTACCTTAAGAAGACTCTAAAGTATGACCCTGAAGAAGGACTTACTTTGGACACTATTTTTCAGGCTGGTATTAATGGTGTTATGCGATCTAGCGTCTTTGCAGCCCCGTCTTTGGCACTAAACGCTCTTGGTGTGAACACTGACGTTAAGACCACCACTGAAGGCTTCTCCACTCAGAAAGAAAGGGATGAGCTGTATGGAGGCTTTGATGCTGACAAGTGGTTTAGAGACTTTGTTCCTGGATACTCTACCATCAAGTCTTTCATGGACATTGCGGGGTATTCTGCTAATGTAGTTCGTATGACAGGTGATGCGGACTTCACTGATGAGCAACTAGAGAATCAAAAAGAGAAATTTGCAAGAGCTGTCCGTAATTCCACTAACCTCCCATTCTATAAATGGGGTGCTTATAACATGCTATCCGATAAGGACGACTAAATAAAACAATGGCTTCTACTATTGCTAACTATCAGGGCAATGGGTCTACTACAGACTTCAGTGTGCCCTTTGATTATCTAGCAAAGAAGTTTGTGAAGGTCACCGTAGACTCCCGAGAGAAACTTGGGGGTGACTACGGTGACACCACTAAAGACTACTTCTTTGTAGATAAGACTACCATTAGATTCAATACGGCTCCCGCTAGTGGTACTGAAATCATTATTCGCAGATATACGTCTGCTACTGACCGTATCGTGTCCTTTAAGGACGCTTCGGTACTCAAGGCTAAAGACCTTGATGCTTCTGCAATTCAGACTATCCATATTGCTGAAGAAGGTAGAGACATCATCAAGGACGCACTTATTGCAGACAAGGAAGGTAATTGGGACGCTAGGGGACACCGCATTGTGAATGTTGGTGATCCTATTGGTGACAACGATGCGGTTAGCTTCAAGGTCTACAAAGATGATGCTATGGGTGCCTATCAGGCTAAGCTAAAGGCTGAAGCCGCTAGGGATGACGCTAAGGTCTCTGAGACGAACGCTAAGACTTCTGAAGTTAATGCTAAGGAGTCTGAAGTCACCGCTAAGGCTTCTGCGGGTACTGCGGTATCTGCGGCTAAGCATGCTGATGCTGTAAAGACAGAGAACCAAGCAATCCTTGAAGAGGCTCGACAGCTACAAACCAATATTGAAACCTCTGAGAGGAATGCTTATGATAATGCTGTAATTGCTACCCAAAAGGCTGATGAAGCTAAGGTGTCTGAGAGGAACGCTAAGGTCTCTGAGGTGAACGCTAAGGAGTCTGAAGACAATGCTATGGCTTCTGAAGTGAGTGCTTCTGATAGTGCCTCCTTGGCTAAGGATTGGGCTAACAAGACTACGGGTACTGTGGATGGCTCTGAATACTCTTCTAAGTATTATGCTAATAAGGCTAAGGAGCAGGTTAGCCTCGCTACTCAACAGGCTACTCTAGCTACGACTAAGGCTACTGAGGCTGAGGATAGTGCTACTAGTGCTTCCCAGTCTGCTACTGCGGCTAGTGCCAGTGCTAAGAATGCTAGTGCTTCTGCGAGCACCGCTACGACTCAGGCTACTAATGCAAGTAACAGTGCTAAGGCGGCTAAGCTCTCTGAAGATAATGCGGCTCTGTCTAAGACTGCAGCGGGTACCTCTGAGGCTAACGCTAAGGCTTCTGAAGTCGAAGCTAAGAAGCAAGCTGATCTCGCTAAGGAATATGCTGAAGATTCGGCTTCTGGACAGCTAAATGCTGACTGGGAAGCTACTGATCCTAAGTCTAAGGCATTCATCAAGAACAAGCCTACGCTAGGCGCCCTTGCATCTAAGGACAGCATTGAGTATAGTGAGATCACTGGTACTCCTCCTGAGCAAGATCTTAGCGGTCTTGCTACTAAGAACGAGCTTCAGACGGGTCTTGCAGGTAAGGCTAATGCCTCGCATACGCATACCAGTGCTAATATCACTGACCTGAGCACTACTTTGGCTCCGTATGCTACGACTGCTGTGATGAACGCTGAGCTTGCTAAGAAGGCCAACGAAACCCACACTCATCCGATTAGCCAGATTACTAATCTTCAGGCTTCCCTTGACGCTAAGACTAATGACGCTACACTTCAGGTAGACCTTACGGCTATCCGTGAGAGCATCACTAATGTGTCCTCTAAGGTTGACGGTATTGGTGACACTCTGTCTCCTACGTATGCTAAGAAACAAGGTATCCTTGATGCCTGTGATAAGGCTCTAAATGGTGCTAATCCTATCCATGCAGGAGATCCCACGCTTGATGAGATTAAGTCAGCCTTAGCTACCATTCAGGCTCAGTTGGGTCAGTTGGAGAGTAGAAGGTATGTTAAGGAGACTGGTAAGAGTTCTGACGGTACCTCTTGGTATAGAGTGTGGAGTGATGGGTGGATCGAGCAGGGAGGTACTTATACATCTTCAGATAATAACAAATATCCCGTCACACTTAGCAAAAAATGACAACAACCAATTACCACTCAACCGTGACTGGTGGGTATAATACGTCATCTAACAACGGTTTTGGGTACTGCTATGACAAAACAACCTCTGGCTTTAAGGCTGTAGTTATTGAACCTAGGGGTACTTGGTATGTGTGTGGTTACTAAAGGATAAACAATGGAAGATCAAGAATTTATTAATCAACTAGCTGAAAAGCTAAGTAAACTAGGTACTGTTAGACATTTAGGTTTCCACTATCTTCACCCCTACGGAACAGTGCCTGCTGACTCTATTATTTGTAATGGAGCTACGTATTCTAGAGCTTTATATAAAGACTTCTTTGATTACATTACAACTCAAGGGTGGGTGAAGACTGAAGCTGAATGGCAAGAGATTGCTACGAGAGACAATGGATTCTGCCCGTTCTACTCTTCGGGTGACGGTAGTACGAACTTTAGGACTCCTAAGTTTGCTCCTTATCAGCAGATTGCTATGGGCGTGGCTCAGGCTACTACGTATCATCAAGCAGGGTTGCCGAACTCAGAAGGATGGTTTAAGCTCGGGAGCCCTGCATACTACGGAGATCCAAACACATCAGGTATGTGTACTAGATCCGAAGAAGAGTCGGTGGACAGATGGGGGGGTCTTGGCGATGGTGCTTGGAGGCATGGGAGGACATATAAAGTCTCACTTAAGGACGGAAACCCAATTTATGGGCGTTCTGATACTGTTCAACCCGAGTCACACGAATGGATAATGTGTGTAGTAGCCTACGGTATTGCTACTAATGTAGGTTCTGTGGACATCCAGAATGTTATGTCTGCTGTGAATGCCGTACAGGCTAAGGTTAGTGAGATTCCGACGCCTAAAGCATATGTTAATGAAACGTGGCGTAGCGGCTCGAACTGGTATCGAAAGTGGTCTGACGGATGGATTGAGCAAGGTGGTGATTATACATCTACATCAGATAAAACTATTTCATTTTACATAAGTTTTTCTAGTAAACCCGTTCTATATACTGCTCCAAAGTACGATACACCAGTGAATACAGGGTTACGAGACCTTGGATATGACGTGACTAATGTGAATTTTAAAGCCTATGGTGCAGGAAGTAATGGCGGATACGAGTGCCACTGGCTCGCTTGCGGTTACTGACAAAACTTTTAAGAGACGATTAAAAATGGATTTTACTATTGGGCAAATCTTCGAGGGTGAATACCCTCCTGAAGCCGCCGTATGGTGTAACTCCAGAGGTGACTGTAGTATTCAACAGGTTGACGGTAAGTATCAGATCGTAGAGAACCCTCCAGTTTCCATTGGGGTTCTTGCAGAGAACGTAAGATCAGAGAGAGACAGAAGGCTCGCAGAAACTGACTGGTACATGATGCCTGACTATCCTGCTGATCCTGAGACTCTTGAGGTCGTTAAGAACTACAGAAAGGCTCTTAGGGACATCACTCTTCAGAGTGGTTTCCCTAGAGACGTTGAGTGGCCTGTGATGCCTAAAGTGTTCTGTGAGGACACTGAAGGTACTCCGAGCATCGGACTGGCTAAAGTGGGTATCCCATAAGGTTCTCGCTTAGATTACCTATAGTGCCACGAGAGGTGCACTCTAAATTACCTCTCAGAATGCTAGGCTTTTCAGTAGCTATAGCCTCAGAGCATTCTAGTTTAACCTAAGCTACTAAACCATTAACACTAGCTTTATGCTAGAAAGGAAAATAATCAGGGCTGAATTTGCTTCTAAGGGTGTTGCTGGCTCTGGTCTCGGTCTCGGTATCGCAGGTACGGCTCTTGGCCTCCTAAATAACGGAGGTAATGGTCTCCTTGGTGGTCTCCTCGGCGGTGGTAATCAGAACGTGGTGTCTGCTCTTCAGGCGGATACCCTCATCGGTAAGTATCTGCCTATGCTCAAGCAGGTGGGTATCGTCGATGAGAACAACAAGGTAGACATCGAAGTTGCTAAGGGATTCATCAACAGTGCCTTCGATAAGAGTGGTGCTGTTGAATACCTTGGATTTAAATTCGATAAATCCGATGGTGAAGCACTAATTAATATTATGGAGAAATACAAAGATGATTGACGCTAAATGGGAAGATAATGTTTTTATGATGGCTAAGCATAAACTTCTTGAAGCTATTGAGAAGCGTAACAAGGAGTCTTACCATACTGAGGGAGACATCCGAGCCTATAAGGATGCCCTAAAGGCTTTGTACTATCTCATTAGCATTGAGAAGAGCAAGTAATTCGGGTGTTTCAGTAGTCCTAAAGGACTTACGCACAGTAATCACAGTAGGACTACTGAGCCTATATAACAGACTAAGTAAATGAATATACAAGTTTATTGGGATGGCAATGTAGGTGCCTGTGAGTATGAGAACCGTAAGGCATTCTTTACAACGAAACCCAACATTCCTACGGTTACCTTTGATGTCATCGTGTATAGCGAAGACAACAACGTAACGAAGAAGATTTATGCTAATATCACTAGTGAGCTTACTTCTGAGGAAGTTACTGCCATAAAGCAGTTTGCTCAGGCACAGTTCACGGATAAGAGCAACACTAATTAAATAACTAAATACACTATGGAACTGGAAGTAATTAAGAAAGATGGTACCCACGAAGGCTGGGATTGGGACAAGATTGAAGTAGCTATTCATAAGGCCGCCCAGAGGGCTAACGCTACGTACTCTGAGTATGACATTGGTAAGATTAGGGACTATATCGAGAGCATTGTCTACAGCAACTATGCTGAGGTGCCTACTGAAAAGCTACACGCTATTGTCATTGAAGCTCTTTGTAAGTACGCACCGAAGATCGGAGAATCCTACAAGGAGTTTAGAGACTATAAGAACACCTACGCTAAGGCTTTTGAAGCTGTTAAGAATGAGGCAGACACTGTCCTTCTTTTGGGAGACAAGGAAAACGCTAATTTCGATAGTTCCCTTGTGTCTACCAAAGGCTCCCTCATTAAGGGATATCTGACTAAGCAACTGTATAAGCAATTCTACCTTACTAAGGAAGAGAAAGAGGCTACTAAGGTCGGTAAGTATTACATCCATGACCTTCGAGACATGATCTTTGGATCCATCAACTGCTGTCTCTTTGACATGGCTACTGTTCTTAAGGGTGGCTTTAGTATGTCCAATGTCACCTATACGGAGCCTACGAGTGTCCTTAGTGCCCTTCAGGTGATCGGTGACATCACCCTTGTAGCTACTGCACAGCAGTTCGGTGGATTCACTATCCCTCAGATTGACAAGACGCTCCTCCCGTATGCTAAGAAAACGTATGAGCATGCGTTTAAGAAATACTTTGACCAGTGCAATATGGAGTTCGATGAAGCATGTGCTATGGCTATGCAAGAACTCAAGCGTGAGTTGGGGCAGGGCTTCCAGTCTCTTGAACTGAAGCTCAATACTGTTCCGTGTTCTCGTGGTGACTTTGCGTTCACTACGCTTACGTTTGGTGAGTGGAGCAATGATCTTCCTGAGTACGACAAGGAGTTTCTTGAGGTGATTTGTGAGACCATCCTTGAGACCCGCATGAAGGGACATGGGGGTAAACAGGTTGTGTTCCCTAAGCTCGTGTATCTCTATGATTGGGAACAACATGGCAGTGATGAGCACGCTAACGTGTTCGAGAAGGCTGTTGAATGTTCCAGTAAGTGTATGTACCCTGATTTTCTAGCTATTAACGCTCCTAATGGCACTGTGTCTGAAACCTACAGGGCGTCTAATAAGCAGTGCGTGATCCATCCGATGGGCTGCAGGGCGTACCTCACTCCTTGGAAGGATCCTGAGACTAACGAGTATGTGTCTGTTGGGCGATGCAACATTGGTGCGGTGTCTCTCAACCTCCCGTTGATCTTTAAGGCATCTAAGGGTAACTTCTGGGAAGAGCTTATGGTGAACCTTGAACAGATTCGAGGATTCCTTAAGCGTCGATATGATATGATTAAGCATGCTAAGGCCAGTACGAATCCTATGGCATTCTGTCAGGGAGGTTTCTATAAGGGCTTCCTTAAGCCTGAAGATGAGGTAGGTGAGCTTACCAAGTATATGACAGCATCTTTTGGTATCTCTGCCTTGAATGAGTTCGCTATCCTCTTTACTGGTGGTAAGGATCTTCAGACTCCTGAGGGACAGAAGGCGGCTAAGGATGTCGTTAAGTTCATCTATGATGCAGTGCAGAAGTTTAAGAAGGAAGACGGATATCTCTATGCACTCTATGGTACCCCTGCAGAGTCCCTTTGTGGCACTCAGATGACTCAGTACCATGAGTATTGTGCAAAGAATAACCTTAAGGATGAATTTGAAGGTAAGGAATATTTCACCAATTCCTTCCATATCCATGTGTCTGCTGACATCACCCCTTTTGAAAAGCAGGATCTTGAGTTTGAGCTTTTCCATCTTATCGAAGGTGGGCACATTTGCTATGTAAGAGTTGATAATCCTAGCAACGTCTCTGCAGTTAAAGCCCTTATTGAAAGAGGTATGTCAAGGGGTTTCTACCAAGGTGTTAACTTTGATGCGGCTTACTGTGAGGATTGTCACCAACATAGCTTTAATGTGGGCAATACGTGCCCCCATTGTGGTTCTCACAACCTCTCTATTATTTCTCGTGTTTGCGGGTACTTGGGTTACAGTAATGTCAATGGAAACTCTAGAATGAATGATGCTAAAATGGCAGAAATTAGAGACAGGAAGAGTATGTAATGCGTAAGATTAAAGACTTTGAAAACTACCTTATAGATGAGAACGGTAATGTGTATTCGCTGATTACACATAAAGCTATTACCCCTTATTGCAAGAGAGGCTATCTTAGAGTAAGACTCAACAAGGACGGTAAGCGTTATGACATAGGTGTTCATAGGCTTGTGGCCCTTACGTACCTTGAAGACTCCTTTGAAGAAGGTCTTGAGGTTAACCATAAGGACGCTAATAGGAAAAACAACAAAGTGGATAACCTTGAATGGGTCACCCATGAGGAGAATGTGAGGCTTGCTCGCAATGCACCTATCACTGTCGAATATCCTGATGGTACCATTGTAACCTATCCCTCACGAATTGCTTTTGCAAAGGTGCTTTGGGGAGAAGACACCTCAATGCACAACAATCTACCTAAGTATTACGAATCTGGGCGAATCCCTAAATACGGCATTCGCATTCTTGAGATGTAAAAGAGGATAAAGAATAAAATGAAGAATACTATGGAAGCTAAACCCAAAGAGCTTATCGGAAATCTCCAGAAGGAACTTTCGAACTGGTTTCTGAAGACGCACTGTAGAAATGACCAAGGGAAGGACTCCCAACTGTACAAGGATTGCACAATCCTGTATAGCAAGTGTATTGCTGAAGAGTTCAAGGAATTTCTTGAGGAGCGTAGTGGTACCCCTAACGAAATGAAGGAGTTGTGTGATCTTATCTGGGTGTGTGTGCAGTACGCTAATGCTTGGGGTTACGACCTTGAAGCAGGTATGAATGAACTGCTTAAGGAATACTCCAGTAAGTTCTATGACAGTGAGGGCAACTACAGTCCTCAGTTCAGAGAAGACGGTAAGCTCCTAAAGGGCACTGGGTTCAAGAAAGCTAACTTTGAGCAGTTCTTTGACGAATGAACTCCCTTGATGAGGAATCTGGTAACCTAGCAGAGAACATAGCACAGGTAGCTCCTTCATTGGCAGTATCCAGTGCTGTGATTCTCGGGTTACCCCTTAGTGATTGGGGGTACGTCATCACAATTATCTATACTTTTGTTGGTATCTGCACAATGATTAAAAAGCATTGGGTAGAGCCTTGGTTAGAAAAGAGAAGAAAGGAAAAGAACAATGGACTATAAAGGACTTGAGAGCCTCCTAGGTAACATCCATGAGGAGATGCTTCAGAACATGCTTAATGACCTCAGGAACCCCGATAAGAGGTCTCCACAGCTCTATAACGCAATCATTAAGGAACTTGAACGTAATGGTATTGACTGTGTCCCTAAGGCTGGAGAGGGTGAAGAGAATGCACTTAGTAAGCTCCTGAAGGCTACTAAGGAGAACTTCGAGAATTCCTATAGGGGAGACATGAGTGTTAACTGAGAAAGAAGCTAAAGCTCTACTCCCATACTATGAGAACTTCCCCCTCTTTACCTCTTTGGTTTGGAAGTCGATCGGTTTGCCTTCTCCCACGCCTATTCAGACAGATATTGCAAAACTCCTCCAGAATCCCCCTAATGATCGACTGATCCTAATGGGTTTCCGAGGTGTAGCTAAGTCATTCATTACGTGTGCCTATGTGGTTTGGTGTCTTTGGAGAGACCCTCAGCTTAAGATTATGGTTGTTTCAGCTAACAAAGAAAGAGCTGATGCTAATGCTACCTTCATTAAGAAAATCATTAATGAATTGCCCTTCCTAAGTCACCTAAAGGCTCGTGAAGGTCAAAGAGATACTCAGAACCTTTTCGACGTTGGGCCGGCCAAACCCGACCATTCACCTTCTGTGAAATCAGTGGGTATCAAAGGTCAGCTTACGGGTTCTCGTGCTGACATTATCTGCGCCGACGACGTTGAGGTGCCGAGTAACTCCTTCACTCAGGTTCTTAGAGACCAGCTATTCGAGCTCGTCAAAGAGTTCGACGCTGTCCTAAAGCCTGGTGAAGGTAAAAAGATCATCTATCTGGGGACTCCTCAGAATGAAATGAGCCTCTATAACGAGCTACAGGAGCGCGGATACACGGCTGTAATCTATCCAGCTAGGTACCCCTATGATGACTCTCATAGATCCTCCTATGGCGATAGATTGGCCTCTATCATTGCTGACAAGTACGACAAGGATCCTAAGCGTTGGGCAGGTAAGCCCACAGACCCCCTTAGGTTCTCTGAAGAAGATCTACAGAAGCGTGAACTCTCTTATCGTAAGGCAGGCTTCGCTCTGCAGTTCATGCTTGATACGACCCTCTCAGACGCTGATAAGTACCCTCTACGGCTTCATGACCTCATCGTAGGTATGTTCCCATTAGACGAGGCTCCAATGAAGCTCACGTGGCTCCCTGAGCCTTCTAAGAGGGTTCCAGTTGATGAGTGCCCTACGATGGGTCTTAAGGGAGATTCTTACTTCTACTATCATGCTTCATCCAATGAAGTTGTGCCGTATGCCCATAAGATCCTATGTGTTGACCCTTCGGGTAGAGGCAAAGACGAAACAGGTTATGCTGTTCTCTACTACCTAAATGGATATATCTACGTCATGGAAGTAGGAGGTCTATTGGGGGGCTACTCTGATGTAGTCCTCAATAAGCTAGCTAAGGTAGCTAAGAAGTACAAAGTCAATGAAGTTGTCATTGAAGGCAATTTTGGCGACGGGATGTACCTTAAGCTATTTGAACCTGT
>ULUA01083165.1_pt1 | contig 12769 bp, 7 predicted proteins | sample 1958081 | NCBI WGS metagenome assembly ULUA01 (sample SAMEA4835748, study PRJEB28245) | human gut metagenome | biome: gut microbiome; material: fecal sample | place: Denmark | collected 2008
CAACGATGCCGACGGCTTCCAGACATGGCGCATCAACACCGCCCATACCCTAATGAAGATGCGGCACTGGACGCTGACAATGAACATAGGTGTAGACAACCTCTTCAACTACGTAGACCGCACTCCTTTCGGACGTAACCGGGCTACCAGCACGCCGGAAAGGAATTTCTACGCATCGGCGCTTATAAAGTTCAAGAACGGGGGCGGAGCAAAATAGAGAAAAACATCTTTTTTATTAATCAATTTACAAACAAAGTATGAAAAATTTCAAGTTTTATCTGATGGCGGCTCTCGTAGCAGCCACAACTTGCACAGGATTCACCTCCTGTAGCGATGACGACGATGCGGAAAGTACCGTAAACCCTGCAACCAGAGTAGTAGCCGAAACCAAGAAGTATGACACCGCCATCCTACTCTGTACTTTCGGAAGCACTTATAATGAGTCATTGGACGTTTACAACGAAATCATCGCCGACTTCCGGAAGCAGTTCCCTCAAACAGACATCTATATGTCTTTCACCTCACGTACCTGCATCGGCCGTGCAGAGGCTTCTACCGGCGAAGCGCGCTACAAACTGGACCAATGGCTGAAAGCCATCGGCGATGCAGGATATACACGCGTAGCCGTACAGTCGCTTCACGTCATTCCCGGCGAGGAATACCTCTCTCTGATGAATACCGATATCAAGAAAAACTTTATGATTGACTGGTATCCGCACATCGACGTGCTGAAAGGCGCCAACCTGCTCTCTACCGATGACGATACGGACGAAGTGGCACAGGTCCTTTACAACCACTACAAGGATAAACTGGCCGAAAAGAAGAACATCGTTCTCCTGATGGGGCACGGTAACCCTGATGTGAACTACAATGCCAACACCAAATACTCCGAAGTCCAAACCGCCTTGCATACTCTTGCCACAAACAAGAATATCTTCGTAGGTACTGTAGACTATGGAGAAATGCTTTTCTGGCCGAAAGAAGAGGAAGAGAAAGCGGCAGATCGCATCCCGGTAGTACCTGCCGCCCAAATGATAGCCGACTATCCCGGCTGCATCTACTCGCAAGTGATGAAATACTGCCAGGACAATAACCTGGAGCCAAATGAAGTAAACGTGTACCTCGCTCCTTTCATGTCCATCGCCGGCGACCATGCCCACAACGACCTATGGGGCATCGAAGCGATAGCCGAGAACAAAGGCTTGGATAAAGTGGAACTCAATACCAACGAGTACAGTTGGCGCGAACGTCTGGAGAAAGCAGGTTTCAAGGTAGACAGAACATTTGAAGCCCATCCCGTAGGCCAGGCCGATGCCGATCACGGTATCAAAGACGGCTGCGGTATCAAGGCTCTGGGCAGCTATCCCGAAATCCGCGCAATCTGGGTGAATCACCTGAAAGAGCAATGGGATGCCGATGCCTGGGAAAACGGTGAAGGGTATCAGCCGGAAGCATAACATTTGTCCTCCATTTTCTTAATTCAATAAGGGAAAAAAGGAGAGGAAAGGCTGAGACAGAAAAAATATGCGGGTATTTCTCATCTACAGAGGAGCACCCGCATATTATATTAATAATCAAACTATTAAATCAAAGCCTTAAAGAATATTGCTCCTCTTTGGCTACATAAAAGAAATTACCCAAACGCTAAAAGACAACATTTTTCCACAAGCCAAACAAGATAAGTACATCTTACTCAAAAATCACAAAACACTTATCAAAATTGATAGTCACCTTGTCAAATTGGTTGATAAGTGCCATTCCAATATTACCTGCGTAGGGCACAAGTCTGTTATTTTCAAGCCCCACTGCAATATTCTTGAGCACTACATTTCTTCCACCAAATTGAAACGACCATTCGGGCAAAATTAACATGTCGCGTTCCTCTACAACACCAATTCCGCCCGTAAGTCTCCTAACACGTTTACTTTTTGCATCAATTTCTGTTTTATTACTTTCGTAAAAATTATGAGATAGAGCGGCAAGGCCATTACCTGTATCGAAGAAGAAATTGTATGATTTTCCACAGCTTTCCCCTTTTAGTATAAGAGAGCGATTATCCATGTATATATTGCTGCCACTTGCAGGTTTTTCCGTCAACAATGTGGGAATTACTATTTTCCCATTGTGAGGAAATATTTGTATCTCTCCCAGCAATGCCATTACATCTGCCCCAATAAGAAAGTCAATATCTTCTACCTTGTTCAGTGTTGTGTCCTTATTTATCGTTATAGGAATATTCCTTACCATGATATCACCTATCTGCATGCTGTCCAAGATACCCGATTGTCCGTAAACCGTTATACCACCATGTATCTGTAAAGAATCTGCAATCAATCTCACACCTGTCTTTTTAGCAAATGCTTCCGACATGAAAGTGGTACTTGCACCTGTGTCAAATATTGCTTTATACTGTTTACTGTTCACTGTTATCGACACATACATGCTAGTTCCCCTCTGTACTGTATCGTTTTTTATATTCAGTCTGATGCTGTCGTTACTCATTGCTATCACAGTATTTTTTTGAGGGAGTTCTATGCTCATTGGTGGGCAATTACGGAAGCGGTCGTAAAACTGGACTGCTTCATCTATTTGAGTGTAATCCATTGCCACACCTTGTTCCCTTAGCTGCGATGTAAAATCCTTCAATATATCGGCAGCCACGGCATAATTACCCCTATTTGCCTCTACAATAGATTTTACAAGCAACATAGAGGCTATATTTCCAAGTCCGAGTTCAGCTTGATAATGTTGCAACAACGAGTCTACACACGTTATCGTTTCGTCCGGGCGATTGAAATAATATCCCAATAAGGCTTCAGACATTAATCTGAGCATAGGAGTTTGCACACTATCTTTAATCATAGGATATTCCTCTTCCAGTGTAAACCAATCGCCATTATTGAGTAATTTTCCCAAGCGTATGTCGCTCTTTTGTGCCCATACACCCGTTACTCCCAATAGCATAAGTATATAAAACAGATATTTAACAAGCTTCATGTATATCATAATTTTTACTATTTTTTTAAATTGTCTCTCATTGTATTTCAACACCCTTTCCTCATTGTAAGCATCTATCACAATAAAAGGGCATCCGGTCCTGTTATCTTTATAGTCTTTAATATTGGTTTTAAGCCAGCATTAAATAATGCAAACAATGCCACGATACTAGGTAGTACAGTCGTTGTCATTCAACAATTCTTCCACATATAAATCAGCGCCATTGAAAAAATAGTCAAGGTCATTTATATCACAACTGAAAATTGTTAATAAATATACTAAAAATTCTGCCGTAGAATCCAAAATTGGTTTTTATTAACTCATTTTAATCATAACCTACTATTCTTCGTAAAAAGAAACTACTCTATTACACAACAAAACAGTATAAGAATTTTATTTTTTTTCAGACAGGTACAATCCATCCTCATAAGTCATTGGCCACTAGTTACGCCATCATCATTTATTCATTCCTAATTGATTTTTCCAGAGATAATATCTATATTTGTCACCGCTTAGGTGATACACTCCGTTATTCCAACGAGTTGTATAAAAGGGAATCCGGTGCGAAACCGGAACAGTGCCCGCTACTGTAAAGCCACTTTGCTCCGCCTGCTTGTTGCAGCAACGGAGCATACGGAAAACATTCTTCAAAACAATGCCACTGTCTTACAGACGGCTGTTGGTGAGAGCGAACATCAGTTTGAGCCATCGCAGACCGGAGACGGGAAGGTGTGGTTTTCCGTAGGGCTGAGTCAGGAAACCTGCCTGGGCAATTACACAGTCAACGCCTTCCCGGGGTCAGGAAGACAAGTATTAATCTTACATTTTTCAATAAATGAAAACCAACTATTTATTGGCAGCCATACTGTGCTGCCTGACACCCCTGCTCCATGCCCAAACCGCATTGAGCGGAAAGGTGGTGAGCGCCGACACGAACGAGCCTCTTGCAGGGGTAAATATCCGCGTAGACAACAGTCTGACGGGATGCACCACCAACGGAAAAGGAGAATTTACCATCGACAATCTGCCCGACGGACAACACACGCTGCGCTTCTCCTACATCGGCTTCACCCCCAAAAAATACACCGCGGACGGACAAGAAGAAAACATCCTTGTAAAGCTGGAGGAGAGTTACAACAACCTCAGCCAGGTGGTAGTGACCGGAACCGGTACGCACCGCCGCATGACAGACAGCCCCGTTCCCGTCTCCGTAATCACGGCCAAAGAAATAGGCGGCGCCAACGTATCCACGCTGGAAGAAGCGCTGGTGAAACTGACGCCCAACATATCTTCCTACACCAACGGCATGGGCACTACCATGAGCCTGAACGGCATCAACGAGGACTACATACTGATACTGGAAAACGGCAAGCGTCTGGCAGGCGAAGACCGCTACACGCGCATCAACGTGGCCAACATCAAGCGCATCGAGATACTGAACGGCGCAGCATCCGCCCTGTACGGAAGCGATGCCATAGGCGGCGTTATCAACATCATCACGGACGATGCCCGGAACACCGTAAACGTATCCAGCTACACCCACTACTCCGGCGAGGGACGCCTGACGGAAAGCGTCAATGCCGATGTCAATGCGGGCAAGTTCTCCTCTTACACTTCCTACCAGCGCCGTCAGGCAGGAAGCTGGCAGAACAACAACATCGACGAGAACGGCTACGAAACCGGACGTCCTACTTCCGTAGGCTTCTACTCCAACACCGTAAACCAGCGTTTCGTATTCAATGCCACAGATAAACTGTCGTTCTACGCGCGCGGTACTTATTATGATAACAAAACCCGCCGTCCGCAGGACGCCACCTACTATGCCAAAAGCAAAGGCCAGTTCGTGCAGAAAGACGCCTATACCTACAATCTGAAACACGAGACCTATACTTATGGCACCGGCATGAAGTACATGATAAACCGTTCGGCTTACATCGATGCAGAGTTCTACTCGGACAATTACTCGTCGGACTATATGTACTTCAAGAAGTCGGGCAGCTATCTGCCGGGCGACCGGGTGACCCGCAAACAAGTGCGATATTACAACGGAAACATCAAAGGTATCTTCCGCCTGGGCAGCCGCAACAAACTGTCTGCCGGCGTAGAATACGTAAACGAGGGGCTGGAGAGCGAATCGGACAACATCGACTCCCGCCACATGTACACCCTCGCTTTCTACGCACAGGATGAAATAAAGCTGCCCCTAAACCTGCAAGCCGTACTGGGCATACGCTACATCTACAACGAGAACTTCAAGAATTATGCCACTCCCAACGTATCGCTGATGTACAAACTCGGCGGACTGAACCTGCGTGCCGCCTACGCGGCAGGCTTCCGCACGCCTACCTTGTCGCAACTTTACGCCACCGACGAATCCAAGACCAGCAACCGCTACACCACGGGCAACGTCGGTTTGAAACCAGAAAAGAACAACTTCTACTCGCTGAATGCGGAGTACAACTACCGCCGGCTCTCCGTGTCCGTCACCGGGTTCATCAACAACATCCGCGACATGATAAACTACCGCACCCTCTCCGATCAGGAGATACACGACATGGGACTGGACGACAAGCACGCCACCTTCGACGAGATACGTCAGCGCGACAACGTGGACAAAGCCAAGACCAAAGGCATCAGCCTGAACGCCAGCCTGAACCTAGGCGCGGGCTTCAGGGCAGGCGGCGGATACACGTACATGGACACCGAGGCCAAGCAGTTGCAAGCCGACGGCAGTTACAAAGTGTCTCCCATAGACAAAAGCATCAGACACATGGGAAACATCAACGGCCAGTGGGAACATACCTGGAGCTTCTACCGCCTGAACGTAAACGTACATGGACACCTGCAAGGCGAACGCTACTCACAAACATATGGCTACGCCCCCAAATTCCAGCAATGGGATTTGAATACCCGCCACACCTTCAACCTGCAATCCGTGGTTCTGGAACCAGGCGTAGGTATCGAGAATATCTTCGACAAGAAAGATGACCGCCCCTGGAACAATAACTTCTCCACGCTCAGCCCGGGACGCTCGGTATACGTGAGTTTGTCGGTACGGTTTAAGAAATAAAAAAACAGCAATCATTTTTACAAAACAGTAATTACTTTTATTTATGAAAACATCTCTCCTTTCCCTGCTCCTTGCCATTTCTCTCTTCTGCTCCGCTCACGAAGGGGGAAACTTCGTGTCGAGCGATATGCTTGCAAGCATGAAACCTGGCGAAAAGGCCGCATTGCTTATGGTACACTTCGGCACGACGCACGATGATACACGTACGCAGACGATTGATGCTATCAATGCCCAAGCACGCAAGGCTTTTCCCGACCTGGAGTTTCGCGAAGCCTATACTTCGCGCATCATCATACGCCGCCTCAAGACACGCGGCGTTGTCAAAAATACCCCGCTGGATGCGCTACTCCAACTGCGTGGAGAGGGCTACACACACATTATTGTGCAAAGTACCAATATCATTGACGGTGTGGAAATGGAGTCGCTCCGCCGTGATGTGGAAAGCGTACTGCCTTTCTTCAAGGAGATACGCGTAGGCACTCCCCTACTCTATTCGGTGGAAGATGCGGAAAAAGTAACTGATATTTTAGGACAACGCCTCAATGCTTCGGTGCAGCAGAGCGCAAAGAAAAAGGGTAAAGAACACTTCGTATTGGTAGGGCATGGCACTTATACGCCCGGCACTGCTACATACAGTCAGATGGACTATATGCTGAAAGTAGCCGGATTCGGTAACTTCCATGTAGGGACCATCGAAGGCTATCCCACCTTTGAAACCATGTTGGCACAACTGAAAGCGGCCAAAGCAAAGAGTGTGACACTCGTTCCTTTTATGTTTGTAGCCGGCGACCACGCCAAAAACGATATTGCCGGAGAATGGCGGGAGATGCTTGAAAAAGAAGGTTATACCGTTCATGTGCGCATGGAAGGTTTAGGGCAAATCCCTGAAATACAAAAGATATTCGTAGACCATATCCGTTTCGGACTGAAGCACCGCACACAGGGCATCATGGAAAAGAAAGCGGCATATGCGGCAGGGGAAAAAAACGAGTGAGAAAGTCACCTTTTCATGCCATAATGTGATAAATAGAATGTATCTTTGTGAACTGCAGGCGTAACACTTACCATGCTCTGCAGAACAGACAGCAATAAGTCAGATAGCAAATGAAACAACCCAAAATAATCATCGCCGGCATCGGTCCGGGCAATAAGCAAGACATAACACCCGCTGTTGTTGCCGCTTTACAGGAAGCGGATGCAGTGGTGGGCTATAAATACTATTTCCGCTTTGTCACTCCGTACCTGCGCCCCGATACGGAATGTATAGATACAGGAATGAAACGCGAACGTATCCGTGCCGAGCAAGCTTTCGAGCTGGCGGAGCAGGGAAAAACGGTGTGCGTCATCAGTTCGGGCGATGCAGGGATTTACGGTATGACGCCGCTTGTGTATGAAATGAAGCGGGAGCGGAACAGTAACGCAGAGATTATTTCCCTGCCCGGTATCAGCGCATTCCAGAAAGCGGCTTCCCTGCTGGGAGCTCCTGTGGGACATGACTTCTGCGTCATCTCCCTCTCAGACCTGATGACCCCGTGGGAACGCATTGAGAAACGTATCATTGCCGCTGCCGCAGCCGATTTCGTGACAGCCGTCTACAATCCCAAAAGTGAAGGCCGCTATTGGCAACTTTACCGGCTGAAAGAGTTGTTCCTGCAAGAAGGACGTTCACCACAGACCCCCGTAGGCTATGTACGCCAGGCAGGGCGTCCCGAACAGGAAGTGCACATAACGACGTTGGAAGCGTTCGACCCCGAAAAGACGGATATGTTTACCGTAGTACTGATAGGCAACTCGCAATCGTACGAATGGAACGGTACGATGATTACTCCGCGGGGATATTACCGGGAGGAGGTTGCGACCGGGAATACCCAGTATGGAGCTAGTAAAGGGCAGGAGATCATGATACGGAGCTTCCGTACCATCGAGAAAGAGCTCAGGAACCGGGACATTCCCCTCGACCATAAATGGGCGTTGCTACACGCCATCCACACCACCGCAGATTTTGAAATGGAAAAGCTGTTGCACACAGACGAAAAAGCAGTGGAAACACTATATCAAGGTATCATCGGGAAACGCATACGGACCATCGTTACCGACGTGACAATGGCTGCCAGCGGCATTCGTAAAGGAGCTTTGGAACGTTTGGGCGTAAAGGTGAAATGCTATCTCGGCGATCCCCGTACCGCAGCAATGGCAACGGAGAAAGGCATCACCCGCACACAAGCGGGCACACGCCTTGCCGTTGAAGACCATCCAGACGCCCTTTTTGTATTCGGCAATGCTCCGACAGCATTAATGGAACTATGCGATCTTATACGCAAAGGAAAAGCGCATCCGGCTGGGATTATCGCCGCTCCGGTGGGCTTCGTACACGTACAGGAGTCCAAGCACATGACAAAGCCTTTCACCGCCATCCCTAAAATAATTGTAGAAGGACGCAAAGGCGGAAGCAACCTTGCTGCAACATTAGTAAACGCCGTTTTGTGCTACAATGATGCGGAACAGTTACGACCGGGACGAGACGTGTGAAACAACGATTAAGAATTAACGATTAGTGGTAAGCGAATGGTTATACAACGAAAATTTATCATTATAGGAACGGACGATAACCGGACGCCTTTCTTTCCGCCAGAAGTATTGGAACACATACGGCACGGGAAAGTATTTTCGGGAGGAGTGCGACACAAAGAGATTGTCGGAAACTTGTTGCCGGATGATGCGGAATGGATTTCCATTACCGTACCATTGGACAACGTATTCTCACAATATGAGAAAGTGTTCAGCAGTAACGGATACGGACAAACGGATGCCGTCCCCCGGCAAATTATCGTTTTCGCTTCGGGCGACCCGCTGTTCTTCGGCTTTGCCAATACGGTAAAACGGAAATTACCGGATGCTGAAATCAAGCTATACCCCTCTTTCAATTCTCTCCAAACATTAGCACACCGCCTCGTAATGCCTTATGACGATATGCGAACCGTTTCGCTGACGGGACGTCCCTGGCATGAATTCGACCGCGCCCTGATTGAACGCGCTCCCAAGATAGGCATCCTTACCGACCGGGAACATACGCCCGCCACAATCGCAGCCCGCATGCTGGAATATGGATACGACCGTTACACCATGTATGTAGGCGAGCATCTTGGCAACCCCGAAAAAGAACGCATCCGCCACATGACATTACAGGAAGCAACGCAAGGCGGATTCGAGCATCCCAACAATCTGTTGCTTTGCGCCACCTCTTTTCCCGAAGCCCGCCCTTTTGGTATCCCCGACGAACAATTCGCACATTTGGACGGACGTACCCGTATGATAACCAAAGCACCTATCCGCCTGCTTACGTTACAAGCGCTGGAACTGAACCGCCGCCGTGTATTCTGGGATATCGGTTTCTGCACCGGATCGGTTTCCATCGAAGCCCGGCTGCAATTCCCTCACCTCACGGTCGTTTCCTTTGAGGTACGTGCCAAGGGCGAAGAACTGATGAATATCAACAGCCGCCGCTTCGGTACGCCGGGCATTACGGCAATCACAGGCGATTTCCTGCAAACGGCGACCGATACTCTCCCCCGTCCCGATGCCGTTTTCATAGGCGGGCACGGCGGACATCTGCCGGAAATGCTGATGAAGATAAAGGAAGTGTTACAGCCCGGCGGTTGTATCGTCTTTAACTCCGTATCGGCAGACAGTAAAAAAGCATTCATGGAAGGAGCCGGAGCCGCCGGGCTGATACTGCATCCGTCAGCACGCATCGCACTGAATGATTATAACCCTATTGAAATCATGAAAGCAACACTTTCATAAAATAGCAAGACAAGCTATATTCATTATAAAAACAAATAACCTGTATGAAAACAGAAACATTCCACATAAAGACGGCCATCATGCTCGTTTCGGAAACCGGAATGGCTTCCGCCCGGCTGTTGCTCAAAGAATTTCCCGAAGCGGAGATTTTCACTCCCCGCTATGAAAGCGGATGTACGCACATCGAATCGACCGGCAGTTTCACTGTCAAGAATTTCAATCGTTACGACGCGTTTATCTTTATCGGAGCCTTAGGCATCTGCGTACGTTCCATCGCCCCTTGCGTGAAGGACAAGTACACAGACCCTGCCGTAATTTGCGTGGACAGCATAGGTAAACATGCCATTTCCGTCCTTTCCGGACATATCGGCGGAGCCAACGAACTGACCGAGGCAGTGGCCGGTGCATTGGGAGCCGAACCCGTGATAACCACTCAAAGCGACCTTACCGGACTGTGGGCATTGGACAAACTGCCCCAACGCTTCGGCTGGTCTCCGACCATCTGTGTGAGTCCTTCCACCCACCTGCTGGCAGGGCTTACCCAAACTCCCGACGACCAGATGAAGGCGTGCATGAACGAGGCTATCAGCCTTTTTGTAACCGGACAGCCTACCGCATTGCTGTTGGAAATCCGCGACAAAGGAACCGACTGGATGGAAGCGAACCTTCCCCCTCATGTAGAGGTGTTCTATCAGATGAGAGACATCAAATTATCCCGTTTCAAGCTGGTACTGATCGTCTCTCCGCGAATACATTATATAAAGGACATACCGTCCATCTGCTATGTGCCGCGCGTGGTGCACGTCGGCATCGGACTTGCCCGGCAGGCAAGCCCCACGAGAAAAGTTGTGAAAGGCATTATAGAAAAGCTGGAAGAGTACAACATCTCCCCGCAATCCATCATAACCATATCTACGATTAACGTCAAGCGTGACGAACCGGTAGTGAAATCGCTCCAAAAGGAATACGAAGTCTTCTTCTATACGGCCGAGGAACTGGCGACAATGGACGTGCCCCACCCCAGCAAAACAGTGATGAAGCACATGGGTACGCCCAGTGTAAGCGAGGCAGCCGCATTGCTGTCCTCTGGAAATAGCCAACTGATAATGCCGAAACGCAAAGGCGAGAACTATACGGTAGCCGCCACCCTGGACATCTGCGCCCAGCGCCGGGGGCACATCGAGATTGTAGGTGCAGGTCCCGGCGACCCTGACCTTATCTCCGTGCGAGGACGGGCGATGCTGGAAAAGGCAGACCTCATCCTCTATGCAGGCAGCCTCGTGCCCCGCGAACTGACACTTTGCGCCAAACCGGTCGCAACAGTCCGCAGCTCCGCTTCCATGGATTTGGAAGAACAGTTTGCACTGATGAAAGAGTTCTACGACCAAGGAAAGTTCATCGTACGCCTGCATACGGGTGACCCCTGCATCTATGGTGCGATACAGGAACAGATGAACTACTTCGACCGATACGGCATGAGTTATCATATCACTCCGGGCATATCTTCTTTCCAGGCAGCAGCGGCGGCTTTAAAGTCGCAGTTCACTATCCCGGAGAAAGTACAGAGCATCATACTGACCCGCGGCGAAGGACGGACACCCATGCCCGAACGGGAAAAACTACATCTCATGGCACGCTCGCAAAGCACCATGTGCATCTTCCTTAGCGCAAGCATTGCAGAACAAGTGCAGGCGGAACTGCTGCAGGAGTATCCCGAAACAACTCCCGTAGCCGTATGCTATCACCTCACCTGGCCGGACGAACGCATCTTCCGGGGAGAGCTGAAAGACCTTGCACGGATAGTAAAAGAAAATAACCTGACCCTGACAACCATGATTGTCGTAGGCGAGGCTATCGGCAATCGCAAAGGACTGTCGCGACTGTATGCACACGAATTCAAACACTTATTCAGAAAATAAAAAATGATATTAGTATTAGGCGGTACAACCGAAGGACGCATAGCTGTCCAAACACTTGAGGAAGCTGGAAAGCCCTTCTATTATTCAACCAAGGGCAATGAACAAGAAGTTCCTCTGCATAACGGCATCCGCCTGCAAGGTGGCATGGATAAAGATAGTCTGGAGTCTTTCTGCCGTAAAGAGAACATCTCGCTGCTGATAGACGCAGCGCACCCTTTTGCCGAAGAGCTGCACAGGAACGTCAGTGAAACTGCTGACATACTTCAGATTCCGGTCATCCGTTATGAACGCATTTACCCCCGTATAGAGAATAATGAAGGCATTGTATGGTGCGACAATTATGAAGACGCTATCCGCCAAATTAAAAAGGAAGAAGTCTATATAATACTGGCACTGACAGGAGTAAACAGCATAAGCAAACTGAAAGCTCTATGGATGGAAAGCAGCCGTTGCTATTTCCGTATTCTCGACCGTGAAAGTTCGCGCGAATCAGCGAGAAACCAGGGATTCCCCGAAGAATATTTACGTTACTACCATACCGGCGAAGACGAACGCCTATTGATGCAGCAAATACGCCCCGAAGCTGTCATCCTCAAAGAGAGCGGTGCTTCCGGCGGATTTTCCGAAAAACTAAAAGCAGCTCAGGAACTGGGCATTCGCATCTTTGTAATAAAGCGCCCGCCGCTTCACCCCAACTTCTTGTCCGTAAACGGGAAATACGGCCTGCGTAGAACGGTAGAGCAATACTATCCCGGCTTCTACCCCCTGCGCAGCGGACTCACTACGGGAACATGCGCAGCAGCCGCAGCTGCGGCTGCAATATGGGATATATTCAACATTCAGGGAACTCCCCGTCCCCCGGAGTTTGCAGTAATCCTACCCAACGGAGAATTGATAGATGTTCCTGTAGAGCCGCAGCAGAGATATCCCCGTTCCAGTTCCATAAACAACAATTGGATAGTGGAGTCGGAAGCCAGCG
>ULUA01025996.1_pt1 | contig 12696 bp, 10 predicted proteins | sample 1958081 | NCBI WGS metagenome assembly ULUA01 (sample SAMEA4835748, study PRJEB28245) | human gut metagenome | biome: gut microbiome; material: fecal sample | place: Denmark | collected 2008
GCGCCAGCTCGTCCATCGTCCGCAAGAAGCGGGCGCGGGCCAGCACCGAGGCAGCGGCAACCGCCAGATTGCTTTCTGCTTTAGGCTGCTGACGCACGCTGCAGCCGGGGAAGCGCTGCTGCAAAGCCTTTAAGTTTACCGTAGACTGAGTGAACTGGTCAATCAATACGCTGTGGCAATCCTTTTGCCTCTCAAGCACCTGACTGAGCGCCGCCACATGTCCGTATCCTAAAAGCTGGTTGAGCTTGCCTCCGGCTGCAGCCACCTGCTCATAGCGCAGATTATAAATCTTCGGCTTCAGCTCCAGTACGCTGAAATCTACAACCGTAGACTTGATAACGTCCTCCAGCTCCAAAATCTTTTTATCAGTCAGCAGTTTGCAGTCCTTCACGCCTGCAGCCTGCAGCTTCGCTGCAGTAGTGCTGTCCACTACCGTGGCCGCCACAACCAGGCTGCCGAAGAAATCACCCTTACCGGATTCATCACTGCCTGCCCACAGACCGTTGCTTACTGTTGCTCCAGCGGCTGCAGGCTGCAGCTTCTCAGACGCATTCTGCACTCCCTCCAGCAGCAGTAGTAATCTTTGCTTTAAGGCACTGTCGCCGTTATAAACATGCGTCAGTCCCTTTTTGCCGTTATATATATTTACGGATGCCTTGGCCTCACAAAACTGCACTGCAATCTGCTGGCCATAATTAATCGGCTTATCCTTAACAATACTGAAGCCATCCTGACGGATTTTTTCTGCAGCCTCTGCCAGATAATCGGCAAAGGCCTTAGGTGTCAACTGTTTCACGCCTATTCTCCTCTTTGCACATAGTTTTTCGCCTTCCACTCCTCAAAGAGCAGATAAATCAACGGAACAACCACCAGCGTCAGCAACGTAGAGGTTGTTAAGCCGCCTATCAGCACCACGCCCATAGACTGGCGCAGCTCAGCACCCTCGCCGATACCGAGAGCAATCGGCAGCATACCGAGTATCGTAGACAATGTTGTCATCAGAATAGGACGCAGACGCAGTGAGCAGGCCAGAAGCACTGCTTCGCGGATAGACATGCCCTTTTCACGCTCCTGGTTGGCATAGTCAATCAGCAAAATTGCATTTTTGGTAACCAGGCCCAAAAGCATCGTAAAGCCAATCATGCTCATCATGTTCGCCGTCTGTCCTGCAACAAGCAGGCCCAAAATAGCGCCGATAATCGCAAATGGCAGGGATACCATGATAATCAGCGGCTGCGAAAAGCTTTCGAACTGCGCCGCCAGCACCATGTACACCACAACTATTGCCAAAATAACTGCCTTGTAAACCTCTTTAAAGGAGCGCGCCATGTTATCGGCCTGACCAATCATCTTATAGTTATATCCCGGCGGCAAATTCAGCTCGGGAATATATTCGTTGCGCACCTTGCTGATTAAATCACCGGGCGAAATACCTACTGTGTTGGCATACACAACGATCTGACGCTGCTTATCCTCACGCTCAATGCGTGTAGGACCGCTGCCGTAGCGCACATCTGCAATATCACCCAGGCGGATAAACTGACCTGCGGAAGAAGAAATGCGCAGGTTCATAACATCATTGATATTAGTGCGCTGACTTTGCTCCAGCTGCAGAATAATATCATAGTCATTATCGCCGATAGTATAGCTGTTGCTGGTGCTTTTGCCCATAATAGCCATTTCGATAACCTTGCCGACCTCCGTAGCATCAAGACCGAATTCACTGGCCTTGGCGTGGTCCAGTTTGACCACGATTTCCGGCTGCTCTTCCGAATCGGATATATCAACGTCGGTCGCACCCTCAGTCCGGCGTATCATATCTGCCAGCTGCTGAGCGTAATTTTTCAGCTCCTTGATGTTGCTGCCGCGCAGACCAATCTGCACCGGACGGCTGTCACCACGGCCACCGCCCTGGTTTGATACAACGGTAACCTTCAGGCCTTCAACATTTTGGAAGCGTCCGCGCAAATCATCCATAATCTGCTGCATGCTGCGTTCACGCTCATTGCTTGGCTTCAGGCGGATATCCAGAGAACCCTGGTTAACAGGATTACGGCCATTGCCGATATTAAGCGCTACGATTTTGACCTCCGGCAGCTGCGAAATCTCCTGCTGCAACGGCTTAGCCAGCTCTACAGTTTTCTGCAGACTGGTGCCGATGGGCGCTTTAACATTGACGCTGAATTCACCCGAATCATATGTAGGCTGGAATTCCGTGCCCACAAATGGAAGCAGCAGCAAATTCAGCAACAGCGAAATGATACCTACGACAACAACCTTCTTAGGTCTTTCCAAAGCCCAGGCCATTAAGCTGTCATACATTTCACGCACGGACTGGAAGCCTGCTTCAAATTTATCGAGAGCCCTCTGCACAAAATGCGTGCGCTCCTTGCTGCTCTGCTCCTCGGTTTCTGCCTTAATCCAATACGCCGAAACCATTGGCGTGAGCGAAAAGGCTACGATAGTAGAGAAAGCTACCGCAAAAGCAACCGTCAGACCAAACTGCTTGAAGAACTGGCCGATGGTTTCACCCATATTGCCGATAGGCACAAATACAGCCATTAAGCTCAGAGACGTTGCCAAAATTGCCAGCGTCAGCTCCTCCGTCGCTTCCTTGGCCGCCACAAACGGCGTCTGCCCCATCTCGATATGGCGGAAAATATTTTCAATTACTACAATCGCATCATCAATCAAGATGCCGACTGCCAGGCTCAAAGCCATCAGCGACATATTATTCAGCGTAAAGCCCATAACCTTCATCATAAAGAAGGTGGCGATAATAGACGTAGGAATACACAGGCCGCCGATAATAGTCGCACGGAAATTGCGCAGGAAAAGATATGTTATCAAAAGCGCCAGAAAACCGCCGAAAAGAATCGCATTCCAGACATCTGCAATATTATCGCGGATATAATTAGATTGGTCGCGCACCTTATCAACAATGATATCGGGCGGCAGATTGCTATGCTTCAGCTCCTCCATCTTGGCATTGACATTATCGGTAACATCAACAGTATTAGTTTTGGACTGCTTACGCACAAAGGTCATAACACAGGGAACGCCGTTAGCGCTGGCAAAGGTATCCTCATCCTCCCAGGAATCAAGCACATCGGCAATTTCACTGATATAAACAGGGCGTCCGTTATGATTAGCAACTACCACCTGCTTAATATCATTGATATTGTTATACTTGCCCAAGGTACGCACAGTGATTTCCATAGAGTCATTTTTCGCCTTACCGCCGGGAGTATTGTAATTGTTGGCGTTCAGCTTACTGCGCACTGTCTGATAGGCAATACCATATTCTGCCAGCTTTTCCGGCTTCAGCACAATGCGGATAGCACGCTGGCTGGCACCGACAACGGTAACCTCGGAAACACCCTCCACCATCTGCAGCTCATCCTTGATATTATCCTCCACAATGCGGCGGATTTCGCCACGGCTGCGCGAAGGCGAAGCAAAGGTATAGGCTACGATAGCGCGGGAGTTAAGGTCTACCGTCTGCGTTACAGGCTCATCAATATCATCCGGCAAAGCCTTGCGCACGCTGGCAACCTTTTCGCGCACCTCACTGGCCTTCACCTGCGGGTCTACACCAATATTAAATTCCAGAACCGTTTCACTGTAGCCTTCAAGCACAGTGGAAGACAACGTCTTGATACCCGAAACCTGGCTGACGCGGTTCTCAATCGGCTTAGTAACCAGCGTTTCCATTTCCTGCGGCGAAGCACCGCTGTAGGTAACACGCACGCTGACAATAGGCAAATCAACATCAGGATTCAGATCAACGCCGATTTCCGGATAGCAGCGGATACCGAACACTACCAACAGCAAAATAAACATGGTAGTAAAGACCGGCCGCTTGATAAATGTTCCAATCATCGTTATTTACCAGCCTTTTTCAAATCTATCTTGCTGCCTTCACGCAGCTTGTTATGTCCTTCGATAACAATAGTATCCTTTTCATCCAGTCCGCTCACTATTTCAGCCAGCTTATCATTCGTATAACCGACATTCAGCACACGGCGCTGTACAACGCCTTTATCATCAACAACAAATACCGTCTGCTGGTCATCACGCATCACAATAGCCTGCACCGGAATAGTCAGCACATCAGCTTTAGGTGAAGCTGTAAGCGTAACGTTGGCATAGACGCCAGCTAAAAGACCTTCGCTGTTATCCACACTCACCTCTGCTGCAAAGGTATGCGCCGGCAAATCCGCAACCGGAGCAATGCGGGTAATTTTACCTATCAGCTTTTTACCGGGATAAGCAGGTAGAGTAATGCTTGCTTCATTGCCGACATGTACACCGGCAATCTGGCCTTCGGGAATATGAATCGTAGTTTTCAGCATAGAGATATCAGCAACGGCAAAAATAGGCGTACCTGCCTTTGCATAGTAGCCCTCCTGATAATAACGCTTGGCAATAATACCGTCAGCAGGCGCTGTCAGCACCGTGCCCTCGGATTTAGACTCCATCGCCCGCAGACTGCCTCTGGCTGCCTCCAGCTTGGCTGCAGCATTATCACGCGCAAAGCGGTAATCATCCACCACCTGCTGTGAAACAGCACCGGTAGCATATAGCTTTTCATAGCGCTGCAAATCTGTTTCCGCCTTACGCAGACTGGTCTGTGCATCCAAAAAGCTGCCCTTGGCGCTCAACAGATTGGCATCGGTATCAGCCTGTTCCAAAATTGCCAACACCTGCCCGCGGCTCACACGATCACCTTCACGGACATAAACCTTTTCCAAGCGTCCGTCCACCTTAGCGGCAACCTCTGCCTGCCATTCCGGGTCCAGGCTACCGGAAAAGCTCAGACTGGGAACGATTGTCTGCCTTACGGGGTGAGCAGTAACAACCGCCACATTGCGCACCTGCGACAGTCTGGCAGCACGCGCCTTATCAGCCTGAATATTGCTGTAAATACGGTAGCCGATAATTACGCATACCGCCAGCATCAGGCCAAGTGCTATCTTAACCTTGCGATTCTGTAAATTCACTTTCTTGCCTCCCTGCACCATGCCCTTGGGGTTAATTATAATGGGGTAAGTTTAAATTCAGCTGAGTTTATCGTGGACAAATTATAGTTATAGATAATAATATTATACCTCTTATCAAGAGAAGTTAGCAAGTGCAAAGCCACAGGCAGGCATAGAAAAAGCACGCTGCGGACAGCGTGCTTTCGACAGTTTTAAATTAAGCTTACAGGCCAGCCTGCTCGCGCAGTGCGGCAGCCTTTTCGGTATGCTCCCACGGCAGGTCAACATCGGTACGGCCGAAATGACCATAAGCAGCAGTTTGCTTGTAGATAGGACGCAGCAAATCCAGCTCACGGATAATGCCGGTCGGGCTCAGGGAGAAGTTTTTGCGAACCAGCTCAGCAATCTTGTCTTCGCTGATTTTGCCCGTGCCGAAGGTTTCAACCAGAACGGAAACCGGATGTGCTACGCCGATAGCGTATGCCAGCTGGATTTCGCATTTATCGGCCAAACCTGCGGCAACGATATTTTTAGCAACGTGACGTGCAGCATAAGCAGCACTGCGGTCAACCTTAGAGGGGTCCTTGCCGCTGAAAGCACCGCCGCCATGACGAGCCATACCGCCATAGGTGTCAACGATGATTTTACGACCGGTCAGACCAGCGTCACCTTGAGGACCACCGATAACGAAACGGCCGGTCGGGTTGATGTAGTATTTGGTTTCCGCATCCAGCATTTCTGCGGGAACAATCGGTGCAATAACCTTTTCGATAATATCTTTGCGAATCTGCTCGTTGGAAACTTCCGGTGCATGTTGGGAAGAAATAACGATAGTATCTACACGAACAGGTTTGCCGTCATCATATTCAACGGTAACCTGAGTTTTGCCGTCCGGACGCAGGTAAGGCAGCACGCCTTCCTTACGAACCTTGGTCAGTTGCAGAGCCAGCTTGTTAGCCAGATATGCAGGCATCGGCATGTAGCTTTCGGTTTCGTTGGTTGCATAACCGAACATCATGCCTTGGTCGCCGGCACCGGTTTCTTCCTCAGCAGCCTGGCCTTCCTTAGCTTCCAGCGCTTTGTCAACGCCCATAGCGATATCAGGAGACTGCTCGTCAATAGAAATCAGCACGCCGCAGGTGTTGCCGTCAAAGCCGAATTTAGCACGGTTGTAGCCGATATTGTTGATGGTTTCGCGGGCAATGTGTGCGATATCAACATAGCATTGGGTAGAAATTTCACCGAAAATGTGAACCTGACCGGTAGTAACGATAGTTTCGCAGGCAACACGGCCTTTAGGATCTTGAGCCAGGATAGCATCAAGCACAGCATCGGAAATTTGGTCTGCTATTTTATCGGGATGACCTTCGGTAACGGATTCAGAAGTAAATAATTTTCTCATTGGTAGCTCCTTTCATAAATAAAAAACGTTGTTGAGAGTGTTTAGATGGTATAAGAAAAGGCGTTCTCGTAATGAGAACGCCTTAAATTATTACTCTTAGCATTCTCATCTTACAGATAAACTGCAGGACTTAGCACCGTTTTACAGCTGTCACGCTGCAATGGTTGCTGCGACTTCACAGGGCCATTCCCTCCATCGCTCTTGATGAGTTGTGTTAAATTGTTTACAGATGCCATTATATAACAAAATCAAGATAATGACAAGTACTTTTTTTACGAAAAATATGTGAAAACGCCTTTTCCGTAACGACCGAAGCTAAATAGAATTTAATTCTATTATATAGCTAGTCATGACGCAGATGCGGCCTTATACGCGTTCTACTACACGCGCTCGTTACGAATACGCAACGCCTCATCCAAAATACGATTCGCCACATCAACCTTCGGCATCTGCTCCAGCTCGCATACATCGCCGTTGGCATAAAGGAACTTAACGATATTGGTATCGGAATTAAAACCGGCACCGGCAGCCGTAACATCGTTGGCTACAATCATATCGAGATTTTTCTTAATGACCTTATCGCGTGCATTAGCCAACAGATTTTGCGTTTCTGCGGCAAAGCCAACCAAGACCTGATGTGTTTTCTTGCCACCCAAGGTTTTGAGGATGTCCGGATTTTTATCCATAACGACAATCAGAGCGTCATCTGTTTTCTTCTTAATCTTTTGGTCTGCCACATCACGCGGACGGTAATCGGCAACTGCTGCTGCCTTGATAACGATATCTACGCCATCGTAGGCTGCAAGGCAGGCCTCCAGCATTTCATTGGTGGATTCAACCTGCACTGCCTTCACATTAGGCGGTACGGCAAGCGCAGAAGGACCGCTGATAAGCAGTACCTCAGCACCGCGCTCGGCAGCCATCTGGGCTACGGCATAGCCCATCTTGCCGCTGGAACGATTGCCGACAAAGCGGACAGGGTCAATCGGTTCACGTGTACCTGCTGCGGTAACGAGTACCTTCAGGCCACGCAGATCGCCCTCACGGCCGGCAAAAAAGCTGCTCATAAACTCCACAATCTGCTGTGGTTCCGGCAGACGGCCGGGGCCGCTGGTGCCGCAGGCAAGATGTCCGGAAGCAGGCGGCATTACAGTAATACCGCGGCTTTGCAGCTTAGCGATATTTTCCTGAGTTGCAGCATTAAGATACATACCGGTATTCATTGCGGGGCAAACAACTATCGGTGCCTGAGCTGCCAAAAGCGTAGTGCTCAGCAGATCATCCGCAATGCCATAGGTCATTTTAGCCAGAATATTAGCGGTAGCAGGCGCAACTAAGAAAGCGTCTGCCCAATTTGCCAAAGCAATATGCTCAACATTAAATTCCTGGTTGCTGTTCCACATACTGGTAGCAACAGCATTACCGCTGATTTCCTTGAAGGTTAACGGAGTAACAAACTGCTGCGCATGCTCGGTCATGACCACACGCACCTCGCAGCCCTGCTTACGCAGACGGCTGACAAGATCTACAGCCTTATAAACGGCAATACCGCCGGTTACTCCCAAAACAATTTTTTTGCCCTTTAACAAGGTTTTACCCTCCCGCTGTTATACGTTTTTAGTACGCTCGTAGGTAATAGTATCGTTAGCAATTTCCTTCAGCGCAGCGCTGACCTCTTTTTCCGCGGAATTTACGCCGGGAATAGTGAGCTCGCGTGCTCTTTTTGCTGCCAAAATAACCAAAGTGTATTTGCTATCTACTTTTTCTGCCAAATAGTCAATAGACGGATCTACCATAGACATTATAGAATCACTCCTTTAAGTATTTCATGGTTCACACAGCAGACTGCTGCATAATGTAAATTTATTTTTTGGCTTTACAAATCTTATCAACAATAAAATATGTTCTGGCTACGCGGTAACGCTCAGCCTCCATAATTGTAAGTACCTTTTGCGCTGCCTTTTCCGCAATATCATTAATGATGATATAATCATATTCTGCAGCGTAGGTCAGCTCGCTGGCTGCGGAAGCCATACGGCGCTTAATAACATCCTCGCTGTCGGTACCACGCTTATAAATACGTGCGGAAAGCTCATCCAAGGAAGGCGGTACGATGAAAACAAACACACCCTCGGGGAAGCGCTTTTTAATCTGCAAAGCGCCTTGGATATCAATCTCCAGCAGTACGTCACGGCCGGATTCCAGCTGCTCTTCCACGTATTTGCGCGGTGTGCCGTAATAATTGCCGTATACTTCGGCATATTCCAGCAGCTCACCCTTCTCAATCATCTGCTTAACCTCGGGAATTGTCTTGAAGAAATAGCTTTCTCCGTCAACCTCACCCGTGCGCGGTGCGCGTGTAGTAACAGAAATAGAATAACCTAAATCCGGCAGCTGGTCTCTCAGCATCTGGCAAATAGTTCCTTTGCCTGCTCCCGACGGACCGGATACTACAAGAAGTACTCCCTTGGGAGTAACATTATCAATATCGTTGCTCATGATCCAATTACTCCTCTTCTTCAGAATCAGTAGTTTGTGCCACCAGACGGTTGGCCACTGTTTCCGGCTGTACCGCAGACAGGATAATATGACCGCTGTCCACAACAACTACAGCACGAGTACGACGTCCGTAGGTTGCATCAACCAGCATACCCTTGTCACGTGCTTCCTGGATAATACGTTTAATCGGTGCTGATTCCGGACTGATAATAGAAATAATGCGGTTGGCTGCGACAATATTGCCAAAGCCGATATTAACTAGCTTTATATCCATAACTTCCTCCAGTTTTATTCGATGTTCTGAATCTGCTCACGGATTTTTTCTATTTCCGCCTTAATTTCTACAACAATCTGCGCCATAGTATAATCGTTGGCTTTGGAAGCAATAGTATTTGCTTCACGGTTGAATTCCTGAATAAGGAAGTCCAGCTTGCGTCCTACCGGCTGGTCAGTAGCAATGATGGCCTTGAATTGCTTGATATGGCTCTTCAAGCGGACAATTTCTTCCGTAATGCTGGTACGGTCAGCAAAAATTGCTACCTCCTGCAGCAAGCGCTCCGGCTCAACCTTGATATTATTGTCAGCCAGCAGATTAGTCAGACGTTCCTGCAGCTTAGCCTGGTATTCTTCCACAACTAAGGGAGAGCGCTCCTCAATCTGTGCCAGCTTTTCGGCAATCAAATCTGCACGGTAAATAAAATCACCGTAGATATTGCCACCCTCTGTTTCACGCATAGCTACCAGATTAGCAACAGCCTGCTCAACAGCCTGTTCAACCTTAGGCCAAACACTTTCTACATCAAAAAAGCCTTCCTTAACATTAATAACGTCAGGGCATTTTGACAAATAGAGAATTTCGGCAGCAGCGTTAATACCTGCAGCGTCAGCTCCGATAGCAACGCCTACCTCCTGCAATGCCTTATGATAGGCAGCAGCAAGGTTTTTATCAACCTTCAGAGTGCAGTTGCCGCTGACATTATAATCAGCAGTAATAAACACATCAATACGTCCACGGCTAACGGTTTTTAAAATAGTTTTGCGGATTTTATCCTCCAAAGGATTCAAAAATCGCGGTAAACGGATAGCAACCTCGTTATACCGGTGGTTCACGGTTTTCATTTCAATGTTAACAGAAAAATCTGCATCCTCGTAGGAACCACGGCCGAAACCGGTCATACTTTTTAACACAGGCTTCCTCCTTCATCCTCACCAACAAAGGTGATGTTATTTCAGCTTAAAAGATAAGTATTTTTTGCTTCAATCTTATCTTGAAAATCTATTATACCATATTTCTCTAATGATTTCAGCATTTTTCTTCGTTTTTCGTCGCTTAGATAAAGAAATGGCCCATTTTTGTTTTGCTATACTTGTTGCAGGTAATGGAGTATAATATGATAAATAAGAAATTAGCATTGTCTTCCCGCAGGTTCAAAAAACTTTGCCGAGCCTGCACCGAAAGGAGTCCCTATGAACATTGAAGGCTTAACTTTAAAGTTGCTTACAGATACATTAAATGAAGAGCTGCTGGGCAGCAAAATATATAAAGTATATATGCCCAATCCGCAGTCACTTTTGCTGCTCGTCCGCAGAACACGCGATACAAGCAGTCTGCTGGCAGATATGCACAACGGCAGCTGTGTGCTTTATCTGCCGCAGCAGCTGCCGGAAAACCCGGAAACTCCACCCACCTTCTGTATGCTTCTGCGCAAGCATCTGGAGGAAGGACGCATCACGAAAATCAGTCAAAGCGGCCTGGACCGTATTATTACACTGGAGATTGATCTTTTAGGTGCTTCCAGTAAAATTATTACCAAAAAGCTCATTTTTGAGCTTACAGGTAAAAACAGCAATATCATTCTTACGCAGGATGATGTTATTATCGACTCTCTGAAGCATGTAAGCGCAGCACAGAGCAGCTATCGCACTATCCTTCCTGGCAAAGCCTATATTGCGCCCCCGCCACAGGAAGGACTTAACCTTTTGACAGCTGACCCGGCGAAAATCGTACAGACTGCCAACAGTCTGCCTGCAGCCAACTTCGCCAAGGCCTTTATCAGTGCTACCACCGGTGTCGGCAAAATGACGACGCTAGAGCTTTTAGCCGCTGCAGATATCCTGCCGCAGGAAGTACGTCTGGAAACCTCCGCCTGCCAGTCCCTGGCGCAGGTTATCAGTAATCTGCAGACAGAATTGCAGGCGCAGGCCGCCAAGCATCCTGTCTATGCGCTCATCAGCCGTACTAATCAGGTAAAAACCTTACTGGTATTACCTCCGCAAAATGTGCAGGAAGGCATGCAGGTCAAAGAATTTGCCGATATCAACAGTGCGCTGAATTTTGCTGTCAGCCTGAAGCCTATCCAGCTTCCACGCCATGAACAGCTGCAAAAGCTGGTGAACAGCGAAACCGCCAAACTTAAGAAAAAGCTGCAGGCTCTGCAAGAAGATTTAGCTAATGCAGCCAATGCAGAGGAACAGCGTATGCTGGCAGATACTATCATGGCTAATATCTACCAGATAAAGAAAGGCCAGACCAGCGCCGAGCTGATAAATATTTATGACGGCAAACCGATTACGGTCAGCCTTTCTCCCATCCTTTCGCCTACGGAAAACGCACAGGCCTATTACAAGCGCTATAATAAGTACAAGCGCGCTCAAACCGAAGTGCGTATCCAGCAGAAATCTACGGAAGAAATGCTTGCCTATCTGGAAAGCCTGGACGCTTCGCTGCTTACCGCTACAACGAAGGAAGAAATTGAGGAAATCAATCAGGAAATGCTAAGCAGCGGTTTGCTTAAGGACACGAATAAAAAGAAGAAGAATGCCGGACTGCAAAAATCTCAGCCTCTGCATATCCGCTTAAATGCCGAAGCAGATTTGTATATCGGTAAAAACAATAAGCAAAACGATTATGTTACCTTTACCTTGGGTAATCCTAAGGATTTATGGTTCCATACCAAGGATATCCCCGGCTCGCACGTTATTTTGAAAACGTCGCTGCCGGAAGCACGTCAGGAGAATATTGATCTTGCTGTACAGTTGGCTGCATATTTCAGCAAGGCGCGCGACGGCAGCAATGTTCCTGTCGACTGCGTACAAAGACGCTATGTAAAGAAGCCTGCAGGCAGCAAACCCGGCTTTGTTATTTTTACAAACCAGAATACTTATTACACAACACCTGATATGGAGTTAATCCAAAAATATTTAAAATAAAGATTTAGTCAGAGCTTCATCCATTAGGATATAAAAAGCGCCCTGATTCATAGAAATATGAATCGGGGCGCTTTTTAAGTTTGGGTGAAGCTTTTTGAGTGTAGATATCTTATAGAGCAAAAAATAAGTTTCTAGATAAAAGTTATAGATCTAGAATGTAAATTGAGCGAGATGTATATCGTGTAGGGAATAGCAATTTTAGCAAATGAGCATCTGGAAGCATAGAAACAAGGGTATGTAACAAAATGTTAACTTCTGACAAATTTTACCGAAGTTTCGTCCTGCTTCCATGCGAAATTTGCGTTGTGCCCTTTTGGCACAGGAAAATTGCTGCTGACTGGAACGATATAACTCTCGCGAAGATGAAAAGTACAGTAGTAGGCCTGACACATGCTTGCGCGTCGCTTTGCTCCTTCAAGCATGGCTATCTATCCCTCCCAAAATACTCCCTGCAGCAATACTTCGTTTAAAAGTTACCGCTGCCAACTTTACTGCATAATTGTAAAATCTATCCTCAGTCAAAAAGCATGTAAACATGCTTTTCGACACGCCTCGCCACAAGCGTGCCTATGCGTCGCAAAGCTCCTTTAGGCACGGTGGCTG
>ULUA01077085.1_pt1 | contig 12666 bp, 6 predicted proteins | sample 1958081 | NCBI WGS metagenome assembly ULUA01 (sample SAMEA4835748, study PRJEB28245) | human gut metagenome | biome: gut microbiome; material: fecal sample | place: Denmark | collected 2008
ATATGGATAAACTGCCCCTCTTCGCCTTCAATCGGATATTTGTAATAATACATTTTGCCGACGGTTTCCTTCTGGACAACCTCCAGGTCGGAAACGGCGGTCATAAACTTGGAATCCCAGTTAACCAGTTTCTTGGCCTTGTAAATCAATCCGTCCTTATACAGGTTTACGAAAATTTTGCGGACGGCGCGGCTCAAACCCTCATCCATGGTAAAACGCTCGCGGCTCCAGTCGCAGGAAGCCCCCAGGCGGCGCAACTGCCTGCAAATGGTGCCGCCGCTCTGTTCTTTCCATTTCCAGACGGTTTCAACAAATTTTTCGCGGCCAAGGTCATGACGGGTAATGCCTTCTTTGGCCAGATTGCGCTCAACAACCATCTGGGTTGCGATACCGGCGTGATCCATGCCGGGCTGCCAGAGAACCTTTTTGCCGAGCATACGGTTATAGCGAATCAGAATATCCTGCAGCGTGTCGTCCAGCGCGTGTCCCATATGCAAAACGCCGGTAACGTTCGGCGGCGGAATGACAACGGCAAAAGCCTCCTTGTTCTTGCTCATGTCGGGCTTGAAATCGCCGCTGTTTTCCCAGTCGGCATAAATCTTTTCTTCAAAGTCTTTCGGGTTGTAGTTTTTCTCTAACATTTTTATTCCTTCAGTGTCTTAATTTTTCGGAAACTCCCCGGAGCCTGCATTCGCCTGCTCCGAAAACCTCGCTTCCGTGCCGGTTCTTTCCGGCAAAATTTATAAAAACCGCAAAAAGCCCTCAAGGTTCGGCTTGGGGGCAATAAACATTTACAGGCCGGTCCGGGACTTTCCCTTAAGAACTGACCTTTGCCATCACTCGTTCAATTTCCTTTCTAACCGCCGCTTCGACAATTTCCGGCAGATGGGCGCTCAGCCATTCCCGGGTCTGACGGGTAATCTCCGCCGAGGCAGCCGCCGAGAAATCAAAATCCTGCGCCAGATTTTTTTCGACAATGCCGGTTACAACATCGCGGACAATCGCTTCAATCGTCAGCGAACCGTCGCCGAGTTCTATTTCAGACATGGTCTGCGCGGTCAGACGCTCCTTAAGATTTTCCCGTTCGGCGGGGTTTTCTTTCTGTTTTTGCTGCTCGGCAAACATCTTGGCAAAATTGCTGATGATACCGGCCGAGACGTCAATCGGATCTTCCGGTTGGCTTTTTTCTGCCGGCGCCGTTTCGGAAACCGTTTCTTCCGACGCAGGCTCAGGTTCTGGCGCCGGGACTTCGGCTGCCGGAGCAACCTCTTCGAAGGCGGCATCAATAACTTCGGGTTCCTTAACCGCTTCGGCTACGGCATTGTCATAAACATTGTCGGTCGGTTCGACCAGTTCTTCTTCCTGAGCGGCAGCCGCAGGTTCATCGGCATTTGCATTGAGAATCGCGTTAAGCGTATCGTCATCAACCAGACTATCCAATGAAACATCATCAGCCGCGGGCGTAAAATTTTCCTGATGCGAAGCATCGTCCTCCGCCGAAAAAATGGGTTCGGCATCAATATCTACGGCCGGCTCGTCAAAATTCAAATCGGGAAGTTCGCTGTCCTCAACAATTTCAGTGTCTTCTGCCGCGGCAATTTCGGACAAGCTGACGGGCTCTTCGTCAACGGCCGCAGAATGCCCGGCTTCAATGTCGTCCAGAACCGGTTCGGCAGGCAGGCTGTCGAACTCGCGTTCAAAATCAAGGTCTAAAGGGTCGGCACCTTCCTCAGCCTTTGTCTCCGGCTGCGCTTCGACGGTCGAAATGTTCGGCTCGACAATCATTGAGGGCGAGAGGGTCAGAACGTCATCGACGGTTTCGGCAGGCGCCGGCCGGGAAACCTCGGGAGCGGGCTGCGGCGCTGCGGCCTGAGGAGCAGGCTCTTCTTTCTGGGCAGCCTTGTGCTGTTCGGCGTTGTCTTCCATCAAAATATCTTTGATGGAAGACAGAATGTCCTCCATCGACAACTCTTCTTTATCCTCTGTATCCTCTGCCATTTTTCAATTCCTAAATAATTTGCAACAAACTGTCTGTTAAGTTATCAAATTTCTTCCGATTAATCAACGGATAATGACAACCATTTATCCCTGGTTTCCTTATAGAACTTTTTGGGATTGTAAAGGTCTACATTCAGGCGCAGATCTTCGGCGGTCAGCTTGCCCATGGAGAGCAGCAGCTGCATGGCGGCAACATAATAGTCGCGGCGCGCCTTAACTTCGTTGACGTTTGAATTCAGCAGTTCCTGATACGCGTCCAAAACATCCAAAATGGTACGGTTGCCGAGCGCTTCTTCTTTCTGAACGCCGTCGAGGGCAATTTCGTTGGCCTTGACCTGATCCTTAATTGACTTAATCTGCGCCTTGTTGGATGTCATCAGTTCCCAGGCGCTGGTCACGTCGGAAACAGCCTGGCGTTCCGCTTCCAAAACCAGCTCCTGCGCCTGCCATTTCTGATATTTGCTCTGGCGGATTTTGGCGCGGGTTTCGCCGGCCGTATAAAGCGGAATGTTCATATTGACGCCCCACTGAACCTCGTCGACCTTGGTATCACGGTTATATGCGCCGTAAGCGGAACCGCTGCTGTCGCTTTTGCTGGTGGTTGCCGAACCGTCCAGGGTTACCGACGGCAGCAAGGCGCCGGTATTGGCGGCAACGTCATAAACTCTGGAATTCAGCAGCTCGCGGGCATAGCGGATGGAATAGTTGTTGGCCTTGGTATATTCCAAAGCTTCCTGAAAGCTGGCGGGGATAAAATCGCCGAGGTTTTCAGGTTCGGACAAATCTTTCGGCGCTTCGCCGATAACCCGGGTATAAACAGCCTTCGACGCCTGCAGGTTTCCCTCGGAAGCGATGCGGTCGGCCTTGGCCTGCGAATAGCGCGCCTGCGCCTGCGAAACGTCGGTACGGGTAACTTCGCCGACATTGAAACGCTCAACCGTTTCATCCAGACGTTTTTTCAAAAGCTTTTCGTTGTTTTTCTGGAGGTTGACAATCGCCTCGTCTCTGACTACATCCAAATAGGCTGTTGATGAATCGAGAAAAACGCCCTGCTCCGTATTATACAGATTGTTTTGTTCGGCGCGGACCATGCTGTCGGCAGACTTCACCGAATTGACGGTCGTAAAGCCGCTGAACACCGGCTGGCTGATTTTGGCGCCGGCCGAAAGCGTGGCGCCGCCGGTCTGTGACGGAACATTGTTGTTATGAACGTCAGAGTCAGAGTAGCCGCCGGTCAGATAAATGTTGGGGCGGAAGCCGGACTTGGCAATCGCGACGTTTTCGTCTACCGAACGCAGATACGCACGCTGCGCCTGAAGCGTCGGGTTGGTGTCGTAAGCCGTGCTCAATGCCTCAAAAATCGTTTCGGCCTTTGCACCGCCGGTCGTTAAAGCCGTGGCAAGCAACAAAGCCGACAGAAATGTTTTTTTCATCAAATTCACCTCTAAATTCAGACTTATTTATTCCGGAGTATATTACAAATTATTCTTATTTTGCAATGACAAATCTTAAAAAACTAATAACCGCAATGTATTTTAGTCAAAGGAATGTTATATATTATTAACCATATTTCAAACAATTTGTCGTAGGGTCGGGATAAAACGGTATGTTATAAAGGCTTAAAGCTCAACAAGGGGGAAAAACTTTGAGTAAGAAAGAATCTGCAATCATCAACGAAATTGACAAGGCCAGGCTCAAACTGTCAATTGAGCACTACATCAAATACTTTATCGGCAAACGCACCAGCGAAATCAACAAGGACGAGGCACTGAACGCCATTGCGCTGGCCGTGCGCGAATTTGCCATGGACAAGATGTATGAAACGATGGCGCGCTACAACAAGGTCAATTCCAAAAGAATTTATTATCTCTCAATCGAGTATCTCATCGGCCGCTCGCTGGAAAACAACCTGCACAACCTCGGCCTGTTTAACATTTTGAAAAGCATCAAAATCGACGGCATGCCGGACATCTCCCTGCAGGAAATTTTTGACGCCGAATATGACCCGGCGCTGGGCAACGGCGGACTGGGACGTCTGGCTGCCTGCTATCTGGACTCAATGGCGTCGCTCGGCATCCCGGGTTTCGGCTACGGCATCAACTATCAGTTCGGCCTGTTTAAGCAGAAATTTGAAAACGGCTATCAGATTGAGCAGGCCGACAGCTGGCTCGGCGAAGACTCTCCGTGGCAGTTTTCCCGGCCGGACCGCACGGTCGAAATTCCGATTTACGGCGAAGTCGAAAACTTCAAGACCGCAACCGGACAGGACAGCTTCATCTGGATGAACACCCAGAAGTTCTACGGCGTACCGTACGATTTTCCGATTGTCGGCTATGACGGCAAATCGGTCAACTATCTGCGGCTGTTCTCGGCCAAAACCGACGACGAGCTGGACATCAACATTTTCAACGAGGGCGGCTATATGGAAGCGGTTAAGGAAAAAATCCAGACCGAAACCATTTCCAAAGTGCTGTATCCGTCCGACGCGATTGAATCGGGCAAGGCGCTGCGCTTTGTTCAGCAGTATTTCTTTGTTTCCTGCGCCATTCAGGACATTATCCGCCGTTTCCTCGAAAAGAGCAACGACTTTGCCAAAATGCCGGATTACGTCGTCTGCCAGCTGAACGACACGCACCCGGCGCTGGCCATTCCCGAGATGATGCGCCTGCTGATGGACGTTCACGGTCAGGAATGGGATACTGCCTGGGAAATTACGACCAAGATTTTTGCCTACACCAACCATACGCTGCTGCCGGAGGCGCTTGAAACCTGGCCGTCGCGCATTGTCGGCAAGATTCTGCCGCGCCATTTGCAGATTATTTACGAAATCAACCGCCGCTTTATGGACTACGCCCGCGAAAAATTCGGCAACGATTCCGAAAAACTCGGCAAGGTTTCGATTGTCAGCGGCGAAGGCGACAACCAGATTATCCGCATGGCCAACCTGTCTATCGTCGGCTCCTTCTCGGTCAACGGCGTTGCCAAACTGCACTCCGAACTGATAAAGACGTCGCTGGTTCCCGAATTTTACGAACTGTGGCCGGAAAAATTTACCAACGTTACCAACGGTATAACGCCGCGCCGCTGGCTGCTGCATGCCAACACGGCGCTTTCCGACCTCATTTCGAGCAAAATCGGCGAGGATTGGATTACCAATCTGGATCTGCTGGAACAAATCGGCAATTTTGCGGACGACAAAAAATTCGTTCAGCAGTTTATTGACATTAAAAAACAGAATAAAGCCAGACTGGCGCAAAAGATATTCAAGGCTTCGGGGATTATGGTCAATCCGGACAGCATGTTTATCGTCCACGCCAAACGCATTCACGAGTACAAGCGCCAACTGATGACCATCTTACAGGTTATCGGCGATTATCTGGCCATCATCAAGGACAACGTTAAGCCGACCGTGGCCAAGACTTACATCTTTGCCGGAAAGGCGGCTCCGTCGTACAATTTCGCCAAGCTCATCATCAAGCTGATTAACAACGTGGCCGATGTTATCAATCACGATCCGCGCGTCAATGACATGATTAAGGTCGTGTTTATTCCCGACTACAAGGTTTCGCTGGCCGAAGTTCTGATCCCGGCTGCCGACGTAAGCATTCAGAGTTCAACGGCGGGGTTTGAGGCCTCAGGCACCGGCAATATGAAATTTGCCCTGAACGGCGCACTGACCGTCGGTACTTATGACGGCGCCAACATCGAAATCCGCGAAGCCGTCGGCGCCGACAACTTCTATTTGTTCGGTCTGCGCGAAGAGCAGATTCAGGAAATGCGCAAAAACAACGCATACAATCCGCGCGCCTGTTATGAGAACTCGGAATACCTGCGCCGCATTCTGAACGCCGTTAACTCCAACATGTTCTGCGAAAAGGACTATGTGCTGCTGTTCAAGGTTATTTACGAAGAACTGCTGAACCGCGACTACTACTTCCTGCTTGCCGATCTGGAGGCATTCAACAAAGCGCTTCATGATGCGGAAAAGGATTATACCAATCCGCAGAAATGGGCGAAAAAAGCCATTATCAACGTGGCTAAAATCGGCTATTTCTCCAGCGACCGCGCCGTTATGGAATATGCCAAAAACATCTGGCATATCAAACCCGTCGACTAAACCGCCGGCACATTATGAAAAACCCCTTCCGAAGAAGGGGTTTTTGCTTATTCATATCCATAATCATCATCGTCATAATCAAAGTCGCGATCTGGACCACGACCACCTCTGGGCTTTTTGCCTTTCATTCTGCCTTCGGCAATAAGACGTTCTTTATTGGTGCTGAAGTTATGGTCATAAGACCCCAGATCCGGCAGATAAATTTTCTTGACTCCGTTATCCTCCAGAAGTTTGGATACTGTACTGAAGTGCTTGCTGGCTTTTCCGACAACTTTCGAGAGAATTTTAGACTCGCTTTCTTCCCTGTCTTTCTTAGAATTGGCAATAAGTTCATTGTCAAATTCGTTGGCAAATTCTCTTTCCTTGCTCGGCAGTAAGGCTTCATAGAACGCATTCATTTCCGAAGGTTTCATGTCTCGAACCTTTTTGTTCATGTCCAAATTTATGCCTTTTTTAGCCAAGTTTTTGGCGAACAACTTTTGAATTTCCGCAGCATCTTTTTCCAGCTGTGGTTTTTTAGCTGTTTTTAATGCGTTATTCGGTTCCATCTCAAGTTTGTAATCAACTATACCACTCAACATGGTCGCAATACTTTTGTCATTGAAGTTACGATACAGGTTGAACGCATCCGAAACAGCATCGGCTGCCGCAGCAATTTTAACAGCACCGGAAGGTATGGGGTTGCCATATTCATCTTTAAGGTTACCCTTGTTATTTTCGTTTTTCTTAATAATTTCTTCTAAGGTAGTACGGATACCGCCGCCTTTTTCATACATATCGCGGAATGGCTGATACTCATATTCACCAAGCAAATTATTAATGACCGTTGCATTCTTATGTTCGGAAAAATCTTTGCCATCTTTGGCACAATCTTCCATGGCGCATTCCTGCATCCAATCGGCCAGTTTCTTTTTATAAGTTAAAAATTCAGCTCCGCTCAGTTTGCTTTCCGCTTCTTCAAGCATTTTCTTAACCTTGCTTTCGCTGAGGTTCTTAAACAACGGAACCAAGCCGTTGCTGGCGGCGGCAATACGGAAAGTTCCCTCGTCTTCTTCCGGCAAACCGTCAGGAAAATTAACATGGGTCATACCGCATTTTTTGAGCATACGCATAACGCCTTTGGCATAGCCATCGGTAATTTTCTTGCCGCCCGGCATGGCATAACGGATCTCCAGACGGTCGTTGCCTTTGTCATCCTTTTTGACGCGGGAATAAATTTTGAAAGCATATTTGACTTTCATATAACCGTCTTTGTCGACCTTACCGTCCAGTTCGTCGTTTTTGAAGTTGCCCTGATCATAGACAGCCCAGCAGTCCCAACCGCCTTTGAACTTATAACTTTTGAAACCGGTCCAATTTTTCTGTTTATTCATGCCGCCGACGCCAAAGACCCAGTCGTCAATATTGCTGACCAGTTTGCCGTAGTCCACGGTCTGAGCCGCCATAACGGTTTCGTTGCCGCCGAACTCATTGGCAAAGTCGCGCGCATCCTGATTGGTATAACCGGAAGCGGGAATCTCTTCGCGGCCGTCGTTTTCCGGCAACGGCCGAATCGGCGCTTCTTCCGCTTCGGGCGTTTCCTGTTCATTAATACGAGCCGCATTTTCGGTTTCGCGATTGGCACCGTCTGCTTCGTTATATGCGGCGGCAAGCTTTTCGTCGATACCGTCGGGCAGTTCAATGCCGTGAATACCGCGGCGGTCCAGATAATCGATAATCTGGCGCATCATCTCCACGGTCATTTTGTCAATGTTATCCTGACTGAAATTTATCTTGCCGTCGCTGACGATAAAACCGGCCGGAAAGCGTGCATCAGCCATAATAACCGCCAGGCAGGGCTGCCCTTTTTTATCGGCGGCAATCATGGTTTGCGGGTCTTTCCTCGGATCATCGTGCGTAGCCGAACGCTGTTTGATATTATAAAGTTTGGCATACAAATCCGGATTGGCTTCCAGCAGTTTCTGCTGGTCATTCAGCATTTTTGCCGAAGCGGCCAGTTTGTTGTTTTCGGCATTGGTTTTGGTTTCGGCAACGCGGAGGTCATTGCTGATTTTGGCTTCGGAGCGCTCAACAGCATCCATGACCCTGTTGACATAGGCATTCTGGTTGGTATCAAGCAGTTCCTTATCCAATACATGCGCAAAGCGCGCCTTAATCAGATCGGCGCGGCGAGAATATTCGGGATCGCTCTGATCCGGATACTCGGCGGCCAGAGCCGACATCTCGCTGTCGTAGCGTTCCTTCATTTTGACATAGAAAGTCCGCGGATCTTTGCCAAGGTCGGATTTCTGCTCGTCAAGCTCTTTCTTTTCTTCTTCCTTGTCCTTTTTCAGGTTTTCGAGCGCCTGGCTGTTGCCGCGGGCGTTGTCACGCAGTTCCGTCATTTTGTTCGCGTAGAGTCTGCGGATTTCGTCGGCGGTCAAGTCGCCGCTGACGTTTTCAAACTCGCGGAATTTCAAATGCCTTAACGGTCTTCTCTCTTCTTCATCAGCCATAGCAACCTCAATTCATATTCAAACCATTATCAATATAGTAGCACATTTTTTCGAAAAATCAACTTTTTTGTCAATATTCCCGTTTTGCGCCGAACGGCATAATCCTTTATATCTTTGGGAAAATACCATAAAAAACTTAAAAATATATGAACCGGAAGTTTAAAGGAAATATGACAAAAAAGCATAAAAAAAGCCCCTCCGGCTAGGGGCTTGTCTTTAGATTTTGCCGTGGCAGTGTTTATATTTTTTGCCGCTGCCGCAGGGACAAAGGTCATTGCGGGCAACTTTCCCCCAGGTGCGAGGATCTTTGGGGTCAAACTCAGCACGAGAATACTGGAAAGGTTCGTTCTTTTCGTCGCTTTCATAATTGTTCGGCGCACTCGGACGACCGACCAGACTTTCCGGCGTTTCGTGAATCTCCTGCATATTCTGCGCGCGGTTTTCCTGAATCATCAGCGCATCGAGAGCATCGGTCTGGATTACCGTGCGGCAGATGAGGAACGTAACCTTTTCACGCAGGTTATCAAGCATGACCGAAAACATATTGAACGCTTCCTTCTTATATTCGTTCAGCGGGTCTTTCTGACCGTAAGCGCGCAGAACAATCGTATGGCGCATCAGGTCAAGAGAGGCGATATGTTCCTTCCAAAGCTGGTCCAGAACCTGCATGAGGACATTTTTTTCAACCATACGGACGATATTTTCGGGAACGTTGGCGTTCTTTTCGGCAATACGGTTCTCCACTTCGTCAAGGATTTTCTCCTGCATCTTGTCGGCGTCGATTTCCGGTTCGTTGGCCCAATTGGTAATCGGAAGCATAAAGCCGGTAATGCGGTAGAGCTCCTGTTTGAGCTCCTCTTTCTGCCATTCGTTGGGCGCGGAGCCGTGCGGCAGGTAAGCCGAAACCGTATCAGCCAGATATTCCTGGCGCATTTCGCGGATGGTTTCCGAAACATCGTCGGCTGCCATCAGCTCCTTGCGCTGTTCATAAATGACCTTGCGCTGGTCGTTCATGACGTTGTCATATTTAAGCAGGTTTTTGCGAATGTCGAAGTTGCGCTCTTCCACTTTCTGCTGCGCTTTCTCCAACGCCTTGGAAATCCACGGGTGGATTAGGGCTTCGCCTTCCGGCAGCCCCAGGCGCTGCAGCATGACAGACATTCTTTCCGACCCGAAAATGCGCATCAGGTCGTCTTCAAGCGAAAGGAAAAACTTGGAACGGCCGGGATCGCCCTGACGGCCGGAACGGCCGCGCAGCTGATTGTCGATGCGGCGGCTTTCATGACGCTCGGTGCCGATGATGTACAAACCGCCGGCAGCGAGAACCTTTTCCTTGTCCTCTTTGATTTTTTCCCTGAGTTTGTTCTTTATCTCTTCAACCTGTTCCGGAGTTTCGTCGCCTTTCAAGACCTCTTTCAGCCTCATGTCGACGTTGCCGCCCAGCTGAATGTCGGTACCGCGGCCGGCCATATTGGTGGCAATGGTAACGGCTCCGGGAACGCCGGCCTGCGCAACAATCGCAGCCTCACGTTCATGATGACGGGCATTTAGAACCTCAAACGGCAGCTTGGTTCTGGCACGGAGCAGCTCGGCCACCAATTCGGACTTTTCAATTGACGTGGTACCGACCAGAACCGGCTGGCCTTTTTCATGCGCGGCCAAAATTTCGTCGATAATCGCTTTGTATTTTTCCTTTTCAGTGCGATAGATGACATCGTGCTCATCAACGCGCTGAACCGGGCGGTTGGTCGGAATTTCGACGCAGCTCAGCCCATAGATGTCGCCGAATTCGGCCTCTTCGGTCATGGCCGTGCCGGTCATGCCTGCCAGTTTGGGATAAAGACGGAAGTAGTTTTGGAACGTAATGGAAGCCAGCGTCTGATTTTCGGACTGAATGGTTACATGTTCCTTGGCCTCAATCGCCTGATGCAGACCGTCGGAGTAACGGCGGCCTTCCATCATACGGCCGGTAAATTCATCAATAATCATGACTTTGTCGTCTTTGACGATATAGTCGACATCCCTGATGTGCATTTTATGGGCGCGCAGAGCCTGATTGACGTGATGAACCAGCGAAACGTTGCCGATGTCGTACAGGCCGCCTTCCTTAATCAGCCCAACCTGCTTTAACAACTGTTCGACATGCTCCATGCCGGCTTCGGTCAGGGTTACGGTTTTCTGCTTTTCGTCCTTTTCGTAATCGGCTTCGATCAGGTGCGGAATAATCTTGTCGACGCTGATGTATTTTTCGGAGGAATCCTCGGCGGCGCCGGAAATAATCAGCGGCGTGCGGGCTTCATCAATCAGAATGGAGTCAACCTCATCGACGATGGCATAGTTGAAATCGCGCTGCACCATTTCCTCGCGGGAAAACTTCATATTGTCGCGCAGGTAGTCAAACCCCAGCTCATTGTTCGTACCGTAGATAATGTCGGCATTGTAGGCGGCACGGCGCTCGTCATCGTTCTTGCCATGGACAATGTAGTCGACGGTCAGGCCGAGAAAGCGGTAAACCTGCCCCATCCATTCGGCATCGCGTTTGGCCAGATAATCGTTGACGGTCACGATGTGCACGCCCTTGCCTTCAATCGCATTCAGATAGGCGGCCAGCGTCGCAACCAGCGTTTTTCCCTCGCCGGTCTTCATTTCGGCAATCATACCCTTGTGCAGCACAATACCGCCGATAAGCTGGACGTCATAATGGCGCTGTCCCAACGTTCTTTTGGCAGCCTCGCGGACGACGGCGAAAGCCTCGGGCAAAATATCGTCAAGCGTTTCGCCCTCTTTCAGGCGCCGGCGAAACTCGTCGGTTTTGCCTTTGAGTTCGTCATTGTTTAATTTTTCGATTTCGGGTTCCAGGGCGTTGATTTGCTGAACGATTTTGAACTGTCTTTTGACGAATCTGTCGTTGGCGCTGCCAAAAACAGTGCGGGCGAGTTTACCTAACATTACATTTTTACCTTATTATTATTCAAAGCTTCTCTACATTTAGTGTTTTAATCAAATAAAGTCAATACTTTGAACTTAAGTTATAAACTACCGGCAAAAAATACTTGGAATAATTTCCATATCTATTATATAACTATGGAAGTTGAAATTTTATTGGAGGTTTTTAGGATGCGAAACAAATATGTAGCCGCCGCAGCGCTTTCTCTGCTGATGATGAATCCGTTCAATGCCGGAGCTGCCGGCAAAAACGGCGTGGCCGCCGTCGTCAACGGCGAAAAAATTACCGTCGCCGAAATGAAACAGGGTTACGAAGACAACCGTCAGATTAAGGAAAAGGTTTCCTTTGACGACTTTTATGAGAAAGCGTTGGAAATCTATGTTAACGGCAAACTGCTGTATCAGGCCGCCGTCGCCGCCGACGTCCTCGAGACTCCGGAATACAAGCGCGCCGTCGATCAGGCCAAGGAAGAAATCGCCCGCAAGGTTTATCTGGAACAGAAGGTCGACAAGAAGGTAACCGACAAGGCCGTCAAAGACCTGTACAACAAATACAAGTCCGAGTTTAAGAGCCAGAAGGAAATTCACGCCAAACACATCCTGGTTGAAGACGAAGGCACCGCCAAGAAGGTTATTGCCGAACTGGGCAAAGGCAAAAAGTTTGACGATTTGGCCAAACAGTATTCCAAAGACAACGCCGTTGACCTCGGCTACTTCGTAAAAGACCAAATGGTTCCCGAATTCGGCAATGCCGCTTTTGCCATGAAAAAAGGCCAGACGTCCAAGTCGCCGGTAAAAACCAAATTCGGCTATCATGTCATCGAGGTTCTGGACATCAGAGATTCCAAGCCGTTACCGCTGAAGCAGGTTGAACCCGAACTGAAAGCGATGCTGACTCAGCAGGCTATTGCCGAAGTCTTTACGTCCCTGAACAAAGGCGCCAAGATTGAAAGATTCGACTTGGACGGCAAACCGATTACCGATCCGGTTGTTCAGCTTCAGTAAATTATTTTATCACTTTCCCAGCCCTCTCAAGTGAGAGGGCTTTTTTGTATGACAAAAATAAAGATAGCTCCATCATTGGTAGACAGAAAAATTTGTACTTTCATT
>ULUA01007269.1_pt1 | contig 12609 bp, 9 predicted proteins | sample 1958081 | NCBI WGS metagenome assembly ULUA01 (sample SAMEA4835748, study PRJEB28245) | human gut metagenome | biome: gut microbiome; material: fecal sample | place: Denmark | collected 2008
CCCCGGAAGGAGTTCTATTCCCTGTTTGGGCATGGTATCAATGGGATGGAAAACGGAAACGCCCAGATATGCGGGTACACGGGCGTGGCTGGTGCAGAATAGGTACTCCGATTGTTTTACTAACCATAGAAGTTGCGGATGAATTGGTTTTACTTTCTGATTTTGATTACTGGCACTGTGTATTAAATGATGGAGAGATCATCTTGCCTTATGATGATGCTGCAGTTTATTCTGAAGAGGAAAAACGGAAAAGCTGGGAAAATATATTTGATATCAGTTGTTCTTTTGATGGGGAAGTACATTGGTCTCTTAGCACGCAGGCAACTATGTGGGAAATAAAGAGCGGATGGGTAAAAAAGGTTGAACACTTTGTATCCAGATAAATCGAAATTTTATCTTTACAAAGGCAACAATAAATCTCAGACTTACGGAGAGATTGAAAGCAACAGAAGATTTGAATTTGGAGGGGATTGTTATGACGGAAACGATGGGGGTTGCGATTGGAATTGGTCTTTTGTTGACTGCTATAATAATCGGTATAACAGATTCAGCATTAAGCTTTATCGCTTTTGCATTGGGATTTGGTGTGGGATTGGCGCTGCTGATTTATGCAGGAGCAAAATATAATCGCTAATAGAGAAGAAACTTCCAGTTTTTCGCGGTGCCCATTCACATTTCGCGGCGCTGTATGCTGTCGAAAAGGGTTTAATCCGGGTGTTAATCCAAGCTATGCAACCAGCGGTTGCAAAAAATGGTATCATAGCAACACCAGGGTGGTTCCATAATGATGATAGGATTGCTATGATTATGAAACAGGAGGTGTTACGATATGGCACTGGGAGATAATATACAATATTTGCGTAAAATGAATGACATTACGCAGGAGGAACTTGCAGAAAAGCTTTTTGTTTCAAGACAGACTATTTCAAAATGGGAAATGGATCAGGTATATCCGGAAATACCGAAACTCATAGAAATAGGCAGAATGTTTCACTGTAAAATTGATGAACTGCTTAAAGAAGATATGGGAAAACGAAAAAATGTCTATTCTGACATAACAGTAAAAAAGATTCCCGGATTTCGTATGGGGCGATATGTGATTATTTCGCACAATCCGGAAGATGATGTTCATGCTTACATGGACAGATGGGCTGAAACAAGCGGGTTAAATGCAGTTACAGATGATAAACCGAAACAGATCGGATGGGATTTTCCGTTTGTGTCGGCAGAACAGAAAAATCGTTTTGGATTAAGAGGTTATGTGTCTGCTTACATATTGCCGGATGGTTTTGAACCGGAGTGTGGTGGCGTGGAAATTGTGAACCAGAGAGCTGCCGATTATGCCTGCATAACAATTTGTGATCCCTTTTCAAGGGCTTTTGAATATATTCCGACGGCGTATAAAAAGATTCTGGAATATTTACAGGCAAATGGGCTCAAAGAAAATGTGAGCAGCGAATATTTATCCTGCTTTGAATATGTGTATGAAAAAGAAAATACGACATATATGGAAGTATGTATTCATGTGGATCCTGTCGGCTGGGAATGAATCAGGAATGCGGGAAAGGTGACACAGGGCAGATACAAGATCATTTCCCGGAACTTTCCCATGCATAGCACGAATTCAGAAGCATAAAAAATCTTACATCTCTATAATGAAGTTTGACAAAGGAGATGTAATTATGAATATGGAAAGAATCAAAGAAAACAAACTGGGAACAATACTTCAGTTTTCAGTCCCAAGTATTATCGCAATGCTGCTGTCTACGGTGCTTACCCTGACGGATGGCTATTTTACCGGTAACTATGTGGGAGAACAGGCGTTAGCGGCGATCAATCTGGGACTGCCGATCCTGTATTTTTATCTCGGCGTCGGTCTGTGTGTGGGTGTCGGTGGAACCGTGATCAGCGGCAGGCTGCTCGGGGCAAAAAAACAGGATAAGGCTTCGCAGGTATTTTCACAGACGATCGTGACAGCAGCAGTGATCTGTGTCGTGACCTCGCTTTTGGTATTTTGCCTTTTTTCGCCGATCCTTAAGATCCTCAGAGCAGATGGTGAGCTGGCAGTTTATTTTACGCAGTACTACCGGATCATGCTTTTGAACTATCCGCTTATGGTGATCGGAACGATCCTTGGAATGTTCATCCGGGTGGATGGAAAACCGCAGGTATGCATGTTTGTGAGTATCGGAGGATGTATTTTAAACGCGGTTCTTGACGATATCCTGGTAGCAAAATTTGCGGTGGGAGTAAGTGGGAGTGCGGCTGCGTCACTCATCGTACAGGCAGTGACCGTGCTGGTGCAGCTATTATATTTTGCAGGTCCGTCATTATCGCTGCGGTTTCGGAGATTTCACTTTGACCGCGCGGTAAACCGGGAAACCATCTTAAATGGTTCTTCGGAATTTATTGGAGAGATGGCAAGTGCGGTATCGATGTTTGCGTTCAACTATGTGCTGATGAAATATGTCGGGGCAGAAGGGGTAGCCGCATTTTCTATCCTTGGGTTTGCCGTGTATGGATACAGTATGATCTCCATTGGCTTCGGCCAGGGACTGACGCCGCTTGTGAGCCGGTGCTGGGGCGCGGAAGAACACAAAACGGCGATGGAACTGCGTACTATGACGAACCGAATTTTAGCCGTGATCGGTGCGGTGTTTGCGCTTTCGTTCCTCGTATTCGGGCGGAGATACGCGGGAATGTTTGGCTGCAGCAGCAGTGTGGCAGACATGGTATCGGTGGGATTTTGCTTTTATGCTGTCACATTTTTCATTATGGGATATAATGTAATCAATTCCATGTACTTTACCAGCTGTGGTGACGCAAAAGCATCTGCACTGATCTCAGCATTGCGGGGACTTGTTTTGCTGTTGATCTTTACCCTGATCTTTCCTGCGATCTGGGGGATGACGGGAGTGTGGATGGCAACACCGGTGACCGAGACGATAACAGTTATGGTATCCACATGGCTGCTTATAAAGCAGAGAAGGATAATGGAGAGCAGAGGATGATCTTATGGAGGAAAAGAAAGACAGTACGAAGATAAAGCGTGCGGTGATCAATGAGGCGATCAATTACATACTGGACAATATCGACAGCGATATTGATGTGGAAGATGTGGCAAGACACTGTTCTTATTCCAAATATCATCTGATGCGGATGTTCAAAGAGGACATGGATGAGGCGCTTTATCAGTTTATCAAGCGTGTCCGTCTGGAAAGAAGCGCCTGGAGACTGAAGGTGGAGAGAGACAAAAGCATTACAGAGATCAGCGGAGACATCGGATATTCCTCTTCTAATTTCGCGACAGCGTTCAAAAAGCATTTAAATATTTCTCCGGCAGATTTCAGAAGGACAAGCGAGCAGATCATAGAACAGAGTTCATTTTCACATGGGATGTCGATGGATGATCTTGAATCTCTCACAGATCAGATCACGGTTGAGCAGCTGGATGGCTTTCTTGTCGTATACGAGAGGAAGAAAGGCAACTATCATAATCTGTCGGATGAATGGTGTGAGTTCATCGAAAAATATGAGTATCTCGCATCCGAAGATACGCTTTATATCGACTGTACGATAGACGATCCTTCCATAACCGATGAAAACAGATGTATGTATGAGCTGTGCCAGACGATCCGGTCGGATCATCCCGCACTGAAAGAGGATCCGGGGCTTTTGACCCACACGTTTGCGGGTGGAAAATACGCGGTCTATCACTTTTATGGATTTCCGCAGCTGCTGTTTATGGTGTATCAGGAAATATTCTGCAGATGGCTTTCCAAAACGGGAAATCATCTCGATGACAGACCGATCCTTGATATCTATCGCTATGTGGGAGAGGATGGGAGCATGAAGATCGATATCTGTTTTCCGATCCGGTGATCCGGGGCGTGATCTTTCGTTCGTGTTGACGGCAGGACTATTTATGTGTATAATGATGGCTGGTAAACAGAATTGATTTCATTGAAAGAATGTTAAGAAAGGAGCGTACTATGAGCTGGAAAACGACCAATATTCACCTCACAAAAGGTAGCATTTTGGCTGTTTACAGGGATAGTGCGCGCTTTTTTAGGTGAAAAACTTATATTACATCAAAAATAAAGAGTGAAAAACGCGCTATCTCCTGATCAGATATATTTGATTTGAAAAGGAGATTTTTTTATGCGTAAATTTAATATAAAAACACAGATACACAGCCTGTATGTGCTGACTACCGTAAGCTATTTTCAGATAGCCGGTGCGTCCTGGGTGGCGTTACTTGCACTCAGAGGATTTTCACTTCTGGAGATCGGAATGATTGAGAGTATTTTCCATGTGGTGAGTTCCTGCTTTGAGATTCCATCCGGTGTGGCGGCAGATGTTTTCGGGCGGAAAAAGACCATGGTGCTAAGCCGTCTCGTTAATCTGGTGTCGAGCATATTTATGATCGTATCGGTTGATTTTTGGACAGTAGCATTTGCGATCGCGTTAAACGCCATCAGCTACAATCTGGAGTCGGGCACGCGGGAGGCTTTGGCCTACGACAGTTTAAAGTCAGTCCGGCAGGAAGAAAAATATAACAGATTTGCATCGATGGAAATGATGCTGTACCGGATTACCAATTCTGCGGCAACGCTGTGTGCCGGGCTGGCATTGGGACTTGGATATAAGAAAGCGTATGCGGCAGATATCTTTTTTTGCCTGATAGCGATTGGAATTGCATGCAGTCTGAAGGAAGTACAGATAGAAACAACGCCTGTTGGAAATTTGCAGGCAGACAGCAGGAAAAAGGGCGATCGGTTAAAGAGCGTGATAAGGGAAAGCTGGCATTTCCTTACCATGAACCAAAGAGCCAGACGCATTATGATCTTAAACGCGGTGATCGGCGCCATATCTACGCTGGTATTGTTCTTCTTGCAGGCGAAGCTTCCGATGGCGGGGCTGGATAAGGCATTCCTGGGGCCGGCGCTTTTTGTGATGGGGCTTGGAGCCGCGCTCGGCTCGAAGGTCGTCGAATATTTCCCCAAATGGCGCTATGGGAAATACTTAAGTTTAAGCGGAATGGGTGTTTTATTTGCCTTTGGCATGTCTTTTTCGGGAAATCCGTTCCTTATGATATGCGGTGGATTTATCGGCGCGTTTTCGGATGATTTTCTGGAAGTGCGCACGGATGTCATTTTAAACGACATGATCCCGTCAGAGCAGAGGGCAACACTGATCTCCGTGAATTCCTTTATGTTTTCGCTGGTCATGATCGTGCTGTCAACGGTTATGGGCGGGATCATGTGAGGAAAGAGTGCGGAATGGAGTGCCAGTATGGGCGCTCCATTTTTAGCATAAGATTTCAAAAATCATCTGGTTTGAAGAGAAAACATCTGTTATAATACTTTTGGAAAGAAAACAGGTGATCGTTTTCCGACTAAGGAGTGGAAAAAATGAAGAAAATAAGATCTAGATGCAAAGCTGCATGTCTGGTAGCTTTTGTTTTGCTGTTTTTGTCAGCGGGGAGTGTGAGATCTTATGCCGCGGAGACAAAAAGCGGTAGTGAAAATACAACGATAACAGTGGCTTCCAATGTCTCGGAACAGGAGATGGAACCCTACTTAAACGCGTTTCGCCAGAAATATCCCGGCATACAGGTCGATTATACCTGTTATTCGGATTATGAAAACGAGATTGGGGAGCAGATCGCGTCTGGTGATTACCCGGATGTTTTGTTCATCCCGGGATCGATTTCATCCGAGAATTACGCGGATTATTTTGAGCCGCTCGGAACGAAAGAGGATCTTGGCAAAAAATATGATTACCTGCAGGGCAGCAAGGTCGTTGAAAATACGATATATGGGATCCCATCATCCGCATATGTAAACGGGCTGATCTATAATAAGGAAGTATTTGACAAAGCGGGGATCACGGAACCGCCAAAATCCATCAGTGAGTTTCTGGAAAGTCTGAATATGATAAAGGAACGCACGGATGCGATCCCGTTTTATACGAACTATGCGGCGGGCTGGACACTGCAGGCATGGGAACAGTATCCGTTTATCGCAATGACCGGGGATCCGGATTACAAGGAAAACGGATTTGTCAATGAGCTGGATCCTTTTTTGCAGGGAACCACACATTATGAAGTATATCAGTTGTTATATGACATCGTAAAAGACGGTCTCTGTGAGGAGACGCCGGAAAACAGTGACTGGGAGCAGTCCAAGATCCTGATGAATGAGGGAAAGATCGGCTGCATGGCGATCGGTTCCTGGGCGTTAAAGCAGGTGCAGGATGCTGGAAACAATCCGGATGCCATAGGATACATGCCATTTCCGAATGAAGTGGATGGAAAACAGTACATGACGATCGTGACCGATTACTGTTATGGCATCAATAAGAACAGCACACAGAAAGAGGCGGCGAGAGCGTATATCGATTATATGCTCGATGAGTCGGGTTACGCGCTGGATCATGAGGTGCTTTCCCTCGTCAAGACGGATCCGATCCTGGAAAGCTATGGGGATATGCAGAATGTCATCTGTCTTTGCAATAATCAGGCGAGTGATGAAAATTACCGCAAAAGACAGATCTTATCGACCAATCTGAATATCCTTGACAGTACGGACGAGATCAAGCGTGTGATCGAGGCGGCAGAAGGAAAGCGCGATGAGAGCTTTGATGAGATCGCGTCCGACTGGAATGAACGATGGGAATCATCGCGGACCGAGGACATGATGCCGGGGGATGCCAAACACACCACAGTGCTTGGCAGTGCGCTCAGCAAAAACTATGAGATCGAATTTTCGGATACGGAACGCAAATATATCAGTGGCTTAAAGGAATTAAGGATCGGATATCTGAAAAACATGGCACCTTTCCAGTATGAGCAGTCAGGAGACTTTCAGGGTGTTTTAAAAATATCATGGATATTGTGGCGGACGATCTTGAAGTTTCGCTCGTAGAAAAAGGCTATGATAATACCGAGCAGATGGTGCAGGCATTAAATGACGGCGACATCGATATGGTCGTCGGGATGGACAAGTCGTCCGGCTACGGTTCGGGACTGAAATTTTCGGCAAAATCCCTGGATGTCATGAAGGTCATGGTAAAGAGCGACTCCAAAAAGGCAAATGATGCACTGAAAGGGTCAATGGCGCAGATCACGGGAGAGGATTACTCGGATTTACAGACCGAGGCGTCTAAGATCATAGAAACCGATGATCTGGTAGACAGTCTCAGCGCGATCGAGACGTTAAAGGCGGATTTTACAGTCTCCGATTATTACGGAGTGTATTACTATACGCAGGAACAGGGATTTGAACACCTTGATATCACACCGATCTCAGGAAGCAGCAGTCTGTGTTTCGCGTATGCGAAGGAGTGCGATACCAGACTGATTTCGGTGTGCAATAAAGTCCTTTACAGTATCCCGGATGAAAATAAACAGATCATGCTGGACGAGAGCATGAAAAACGGAAATCAGCAGGTTACATTAAAGCGCTTTATCGAAGCAAATACGATCCCGTGTCTGGTCGTGGTAAATTTGTTTTTCGGGATCATTCTGATCCTCATCGTGATCATGGCAAGACAGCGGGCAAAAATGGCGAGAATGGATGCGCTGACCGGGCTTTATAACCGCTATGGGATCCGCTGGCGCATGAAACAGTTTTACGACAAAAAGCATTTCCCGATGATATTTTCGATCTTTGACATTGACAGGTTCAAGTCCGTAAACGATACCCTGGGACATCTTGGAGGGGACGAAGCGTTAAAGCTGCTTGCGGATAATATGAAAGAAGTTTTCGGAAACAGGGCAGTCCTCGGAAGATACGGCGGAGATGAATTTGTGATCGGATTTTACGGAAAAGACCTTGCGGAAGCGGAGAAAAAGTTTGGCGAGCTTGTGACACGCATGGACAGACGCTTTGCGTTCGGGGAAGCGGAAGTAGATCTGTCGATCAGTGTGGGTGTCGTGATCGTTGAGGAGGAAGTGAGCTATGATGACCTGTTCAAGACGGCAGATCAGGCGCTTTATTCGGTAAAGGAAAAAGGAAAGAACAATTACCGGATGGTATCCTACAAAAGTATTTATAAGCAGAAATAATAATTGAATAATCATTAAGAACATGGTATAACAGATATGTGTTTTTGCACTGCGAAAGAAAATTCTTTAGGAAAAAGACTGGAGGAATCATAAGAATGAAAAAGATGGAAGATTATGTAAGAACGATCCCGGATTTTCCGGAACCGGGCATTATGTTCCGCGATGTAACAAGCGTACTGCAGGACCCGGATGGATTGAAACTTGCCATTGATTCCATGATAAAACTGCTTGATGGTGTGGAGTTTGACGTTATTGCGGGAGCGGAGTCAAGAGGCTTCATTTTTGGCGCGCCGATCGCTTACGCGATGGGAAAATCCTTTGTGCTGATCCGCAAAAAAGGAAAACTGCCATGCGAGACCGTATCCGCAAAGTACGACCTGGAATACGGCAGCGCGGAGATCGAGATGCACAAAGACTCGGTAAAACCGGGACAGAAGGTGGTGCTGGTCGATGATCTGATCGCGACAGGCGGAACGATCGAAGCCGCTGCAAAGCTGGTGGAAGAGTTAGGCGGAGAAGTCGTAAAAATTATTTTCCTGATGGAACTTGCCGGATTAAAGGGACGGGACAAGCTCGCGAAATATGATGTGGCTTCGGTTATCACCTACGATGGAAAATAAAAAATAAATGGGAGAGAAGAAATGCTTAATAAACTTTTTAAATTAGAAGAGAACCATACGAATGTAAAGACGGAGGTGTTGGCAGGCATCACCACTTTCATGACGATGGCTTATATCCTTGCGGTAAATCCGACGATGCTTTCCGCAGCGGGTATGGACGCGACAGCGGTACTGATCGCTACCTGTCTGGCTGCTTTTGTCGGAACCCTTGCCATGGCACTGCTCGCCAATTATCCGTTTGCGCTTGCGCCGGGTATGGGATTGAACGCGTATTTCGCGTATACGGTCTGCGGCAATATGGGCTATGACTGGAGAGTTGCCTTAATGGCAGTCTTCATCGAAGGAATCATTTTCGTAGTACTGTCACTGACCAACGTGCGTGAAGCAATCTTTAACGCAATTCCTAGTACCTTAAAGAAGGGTGTCAGCGCTGGAATCGGACTGTTTATCGCGTTTATCGGACTTCAGGGTGCGCATATCGTGGTAGCAAACAGCTCTACACTGGTATCCTATGTAAATTTCACAGAAAACTGGCACACCGAAGGAATCTGCGCACTGCTTGCGCTGATCGGCCTGCTCATTACCGTAGTGCTCTATATTAAAGGGATCAAAGGATCAATCCTGATCGGAATCATTGCGACATGGGTGCTTGGCATGATCTGTCAGGCAGCGGGAATCTATCAGGTAGATGCCGAAAGCGGATTCTATTCGCTGTATCCGGCACTTGGAATGACAGATTTCACTGCGATCGGAAAGACATTTGGACAGTGCTTTGCCGCAGATTTTGATGGCGTAGGCATATTCAATTTCATTGTTGTTTTATTCTCATTCCTGTTCGTTGATATTTTTGATACGATCGGCACACTGATCGGAGTATCTTCCAAGGCAGGTATGCTCGATGAGGAAGAAAAACTGCCGAGGATCAAACCGGCACTGCTTGCAGATGCGATCGCAACTACGGCAGGCGCTGTATTTGGAACTTCCACAACCACAACATTCGTAGAGAGCTCCGCAGGTGTGGGCGCAGGCGCGCGTACCGGACTTTCTTCTGTTGTGACCGGATTTTTGTTTTTACTTGCGATCTTCTTCGCACCGATTTTTACAGCGATCCCGGGATTCGCAACAGCACCGGCTCTGATCTTTGTCGGATTTTTGATGATCTCCGCGATCCTGCAGATCGATTTTTCCGATCTGACCGAAGCGGTACCGGCTTATCTGTGTCTGCTTGCGATGCCTATGGTATACAGCATTTCTGAGGGAATCGCGATCGGAGTTATCTCTTATGTACTGATCAACCTGATCTGCGGAAAGAGAAAGAAGATCACACCGTTAATGTATGTACTTGCGGTACTGTTTGTCTGCAAATATATCTTCTTATAAAGAAAACGATAAAAAAACAAAAAAGAGTTCAAAAAGGGATGTGCTTTTTCGGAAGTACATCCTTTTTTTGACCGCTGTTCCATGACGAAATATACGGGAGAATCCCGTTATTGTTGTGTTGACAATTTTCTGTAAAATTAATAAAATGTTATTATATAGAAACATAAAATGGAAAAAGTGGGGCGGATTGTATGGACAAAATGATTCTTGTGGTAGATGATGAACCGCTGGATCGCGGAATCCTGAAAGATATGCTGGATCGGGAATATGATGTGATAGAGGCAGGAGACGGAAAAGAAGCATTGGGGATGCTGGCGCAGCATAAAAAGAGCATTGTGGCAGTGCTGTTAGATCTTACCATGCCGCAGATGGATGGATTTGCGCTGCTTGAGGCGATGCGGGAGGATGAAGATTACCGCAGCATACCTGCGCTGGTCCTCACCGCGAGCAGCGACGAGGCAGCCGAATTAAAAGCGTTTCAATGCGGCGCATGGGACTTTATCACAAAGCCGTTCCATAAGGATATACTGGATTTCCGCCTGAAAAACGCGATCTCACGGAGCAATCTTTCCGCATTCCGGCAGCTGACCTATATTGCGGAATATGATGTGCTGACGGATATTTATAATAAAGAAAAGTTTTTCCACCAGACGAAAGAGCTGCTCCATGCAAATCCGGATCAGAAATATTGCTGTATCAGCTTTGACATCAACCGCTTTCAGCTGATCAATTCCTTTTACGGAACAAAAGAAGGAGACCGCATGCTAAAACATGTTGCGCGGACGTTAAGGCAGGAGATGGAAAAGCGGCATGACGGAAGTACATACGGCAGAATAGACGCGGATATCTTTGTTTTTTGCATTCCGTTCAAAGAAGCCGAAAAGGTCGAGGAGGAGATTAAAGAATTAGATCAAAAGATCAGGGATTATGATCTGAATTTTGACATCGTGATTACTTACGGCATCTATGTGATCGAGGATAACAGCATGCCGGTGGGAACGATCTATGACCGTTCGAGGCTGGCGGCGAGACAGGCAAAGGGAAAATACATAAACAGTTACGCGTTTTATACCGAGGAACTGACAAAGAAACTGGAAACGGAGCAGAAGATCACAAACGAAATGAACGATGCGTTAAAGGAAGGGCAGTTCATCGTTTATCTGCAGCCGAAATACAATATCAGAAATAACCGGCTGTCCGGGGCGGAAGCGCTGGTGCGCTGGAAACATCCAAAAGAGGGGATGATCTCTCCGGGAACTTTTATTCCGGTGTTTGAGCGAAACGGGTTCATTACCAGACTCGATTATTATATCTGGGAACAGGTCTGCATGCTGCTGCGCAAATGGATGGACGAGGGGATTATGCCGCGTCCGATCTCGGTCAATGTTTCGCGTGTCAATCTGTATAACCCGAAGTTTGTGGAGATGCTCTGTACACTGACCGAAAAATACAGACTGCCGAGAAATCTGCTCCAGCTCGAATTGACGGAGAGTGCCTATACAGACAATCCGCAGATTATAAAAGAAGCGATGAGCCAGCTGCACGAAAAAGGTTTTACGGTGTTGATGGATGACTTTGGAAGCGGATATTCTTCCTTAAATACCTTAAAGGATATCCAGGTGGATATTTTAAAGATTGACATGAAGTTTTTTGAAAAATCAGAGATCCGGGGGAGAGGAGAGAATATCACGGCATCTGTCGTGCGCATGGCAAAATGGCTGCATATGCCGACCATCGCAGAGGGCGTAGAGGAAAAGGAACAGGTGGATTTCCTGCGGGGGATCGGCTGTGAATTTGTGCAGGGCTATTATTTTGCGAAGCCGATGCCGGTAGAGGAGTATGAGCGCATTGCAAGAGAAAACGGTGTGTTTGAGGACAGAGAGACCGAGGAAGAGGGAAAAAGGATGATGGCGGGATTTGATTCCCGTTTGGAAAAGATGTTCTCCAACGTCATGCAGGCGATCGGCATCTATGAATATTCTGAGGACGGACTCGAACTGATCGAGGTAAACAATGCGTTTTATGAACTGTTCGGATGGGAAGACCGGGCGCTGCACAGTGATAATCTCATGGAAGTGGTGCGGCCGGAGGACAGACAGTTGTTTATGGAAACGATCGGACGGGCAGCAAGAACCAAGGGAAAGGCGGAGTGCGAGTACGGACGGCTGCTCAGTGACGGGCGGTCGATCTGGGTGCAGATCAAGCTAAAGTATATCAGTCATGTCGGCAATAAGAGCATTCTGGTCGGTTCCCTTACGGACATTACGGAACAGCGGGAAGTGGAGATGGAATTGAGCCGTTACCGGACAGCAATTCTAAATCATAAGACAGAGTACGGAAAGATCCTTGTGGTGGATGATGAAAAGCGGAACCGCGACCGGATACGCGCTGTTTTTGAGGACGAATATGAAGTCCTGGAGGCGGAAAACGGAGAAGCGGCGATCGGGCTGTTAAAGGAAAACAATTATGAGATCGATGTGATCTTTCTTGACCTTGCCATGCCGGTCATGGACGGGATCCGTTTCCTGGAAGAGAAGA
>ULUA01006238.1_pt1 | contig 12580 bp, 8 predicted proteins | sample 1958081 | NCBI WGS metagenome assembly ULUA01 (sample SAMEA4835748, study PRJEB28245) | human gut metagenome | biome: gut microbiome; material: fecal sample | place: Denmark | collected 2008
CACAAGTACCTCCTGTCATAAGGAGGTACCCGCACACTAATTGAAACAGCTTTTCGCTTTCTATATGATTCGTTTCATTTGTTTATAACAATTACTACTGTACAGACAGATAAGAATATCCCATCAAGCTTGCATCCACATCATGTGCAACTTCACGGCCTTCTCGAATTGCCCATACAACAAGAGATTGTCCTCTGTGCATATCTCCTGCTGTAAATACATTCTTTACGTTTGTTGCATATTTGCCAGGCTCTGTTGCCACATTGGTTCTCTGATTTAACTCTACTCCAAACGCTTTTGCGATATAATCCTCTGTTCCAAGGAATCCTGCAGCGATCAGAACAAGTTCTGCCGGAATCTTTTTCTCAGTTCCCGGTACCTCTACCATATTTCTGCGACCGGTTTTCTCATCTACCTTGCTCTCAAGGCTTACGATTGTGAGGCCATTAAGCTTTCCACTCTTGTCTTTGTGGAATTCTTTGACGGTTGTCTGATAAATACGAGGATCTGTTCCAAAACATGCAATTGCCTCTTCCTGACCATAATCTGTCTTTAAGACCTTTGGCCACTCCGGCCATGGATTGTTTGCTGCACGCTCCGTTGGTGGACAAGGCATCATCTCAAGCTGTGTCACAGATTTAGCCCCCTGGCGAATTGCAGTACCGACACAATCGTTACCGGTATCACCACCACCAATGATTACAACATTCTTTCCTTTTGCAGATACATATTTATTATCTTTCAGTCCGGAATCTAACAGACTCTTTGTTGTACGTGATAAATAGTCTACTGCAAAATAGATACCTTCTGCATCTCTTCCAGCAGCCTTGATATCTCTCGGATTCTTTGCCCCACAGCAGAGAACCACACGGTCATACTGTTTCAGCAGGTCTGCCGCTTTTACATCAACACCTACATTGCATCCGGTAATAAAATGAATACCTTCCGCTTTCATCACATCAATCTTACGATCGATAATGTGCTTTTCCAGTTTCATATTCGGAATACCATACATAAGAAGTCCGCCTACACGGTCGTCTCTCTCATATACCGTTACATCATGTCCTCTCTGGTTCAGCTGATCTGCTGCTGCCAATCCGGAAGGACCTGAGCCAATGATTGCAACTTTCTTTCCGGTACGTACCTTCGGTACATGCGGAGCTGCATATCCCCTCTCATAGGCTGTCTCGATAACACCATGCTCATTGTCACGTACCGATACCGGGTCACCCCAGTGTCCGCAGGTACATGCTTTCTCACATAATGCCGGACATACTCTTGATGTAAACTCCGGGAAATTGTTGGTCTTGTGCAGACGGTTATATGCCTGCTGCCAATTACCGGAATATACCAGATCATTCCATTCCGGAACGAGGTTGTGCAGTGGACATCCGGATGTCATGCCTGCGATCGTCATACCTGACTGGCAGAACGGAACACCGCAATCCATGCAGCGTGCCGCCTGCTCCTGCTGTTTTTCTTTTGAAAGGAAGACATGGAACTCTTTATAGTTTTTGATTCGTTCCTTTGGTTCCACCGAACGCGCTTCCGTTCTTTCATATTCTAAAAATCCTGTTGGCTTTCCCATGTTCTCTTCCCTCCTTATCCTCTGGTGCTGGCATAAAATGCTTCAATCTGTGCCTGCTCTGCGTTGAGACCTTTTTCTTCCATCTGTACGATAGCCATCTGCATACGATTATAATCATATGGGATCACTTTCTTGAACTTCGGCAGATATTCGCTGAAGTTGTCTAAGATTTCTTTTCCTTTTTCGGAATTGGTCAAAGTTACATGCTCCTTGATCATATCTTTCAGCTCTAATACATCGTACTTGTTGGTTACCTCTTCAGTAAATACCATGGACTTATTGGTACGCATATACAGATCATTGTCTTCATCCAGTACATATGCAATTCCACCGCTCATACCGGCTGCGAAGTTCTTTCCAGTCTTACCAAGGATAACAACACGACCACCTGTCATGTATTCACATCCATGATCACCGACGCCTTCAACGACTGCGGTTGCTCCAGAGTTTCTTACACAGAAACGTTCACCTGCAACACCGTTGATAAATGCCTTACCACTTGTTGCACCGTAAAGTGCCACGTTACCGATAATAATATTCTCATCCTTCTTGAACTTCACACCTGTTGGTGGATAAACGATCAGTTTTCCACCGGAAAGGCCTTTTCCGAAGTAATCGTTGGAATCTCCGACCAGTTCAAGTGTCAGTCCCTTAGGAATAAATGCACCAAAGCTCTGTCCGCCGGCACCCGTACATTTTACAATGTAAGTGTCATCATCCAATGTATCATCATATGTCTTTGTGATCTCAGATCCAAAGATAGTTCCCAGCGAACGGTTGACATTAGTTACTTCTGTATCGATCATGCGCTTCTGTTTCTTCTCAAGTGCAGGTTTCAGCTGTTTCATTAAAACAGTCATGTCTTTGGTAGAATCCAGTTCGAAATCGTATACCTGCTTTGGATCAAAAATAACTTTCTGCTTTGTTCCTGCAAATGGGTTATTTAAGATGTTATCCAGATTCAGTTTTGCTTCTCTCTCGGACAGATCCTCACGAACCTTTAAGAAATCGCTTCTTCCTACCAGCTCATCTACGGTACGTACACCAAGCTTTGCCATATATTCACGAAGTTCCTCTGCGATAAAGCGCATAAAGTTTTCAACATATTCCGGCTTTCCTGCGAAACGCTTACGAAGTTCCGGATTCTGTGTTGCAATACCTGCAGGACAGGTATCCAGATTACATACACGCATCATGACACAGCCCATAGTTACGAGCGGAGCGGTTGCAAATCCATACTCCTCGGCACCAAGACATGCTGCAATTGCTACGTCCTTACCACTCATCAGCTTACCATCTGTCTCGATGCGAACCTTGTTACGAAGTCCGTTCATGATCAGTGTCTGATGTGTCTCTGCAAGTCCAAGCTCCCATGGCAGACCTGCGTTATGGATAGAACTGCTTGGTGCTGCACCTGTACCACCATCATATCCGGAAATCAGTACAACCTGTGCTCCCGCCTTGGCAACACCTGCTGCGACAGTTCCAACACCTGCTTCTGATACCAGTTTTACGGAAATTCTGGCATAACGGTTTGCATTCTTCAAGTCAAAGATCAGCTGTTCCAGATCCTCGATGGAATAAATATCATGGTGTGGTGGCGGAGAAATCAGTGATACACCCGGAGTAGAAAGTCTGGTCTTTGCGATCCAAGGGTATACTTTCTTTCCTGGCAGATGTCCGCCTTCACCCGGTTTTGCACCCTGTGCCATCTTAATCTGAATTTCCTGTGCACTTGTCAGATATCTGCTTGTTACACCAAAACGACCAGAAGCAACCTGTTTGATTGCGGAACAACGGTTCTTTCCATCTTTTCCAATGGTCAGACGATCCTTGTCCTCGCCACCTTCACCTGTGTTTGATTTACCATGAAGATGGTTCATTGCAATCGCAAGTGTCTCATGTGCTTCTTTGGAGATAGAACCGTATGACATCGCACCTGTCTTAAAACGGGTCACGATGGAATCTACACTCTCTACTTCCTCTAATTTTACGCCCTTCTTCGGATAGTTGAAATCCATTAATCCACGAAGGTTTGTATGTTTCTGTTCTTCGTCCACAAGCTCTGTATACTGTTTGAACAGGTTATAATCGCCTCTCTGGGTAGACTGCTGCAGAAGATGGATTGTAGCCGGATTGTACAGATGTGCATCCGCACCACTTCTCATCTTGTGACGTCCCTTACTGTCGAGTGTCACATCGGTCTCAAGTCCTAATGGATCATAAGCCGCAGAATGTAATGTATTTACATCATCTTCAATATCTTTCATGGTAATACCACCGATACGGCTTACCGTATTGGTAAAGTATTTATCAATTACTTCCTTATCAATACCAATGGCCTCGAAAATCTTAGAGCCCTGATATGACTGAATGGTAGAAATACCCATCTTTGCTGCAATTTTTACAATGCCGGTAAGAATTGCATGGTTATAATCATTGATGGCTGCATAATAATCCTTATCAAGCATATGCTCATCTACCAACTGCTTTACGGTATCCTGTGCCAGATACGGGTTGATTGCACTTGCACCAAATCCAAGTAAAGTTGCAAAGTGATGTACCTCTCGCGGCTCACCGGACTCCAGAATCACAGAAAGTGATGTACGTTTCTTTGTCTTAACCAGATACTGCTGTAATGCAGATACTGCAAGCAGTGATGGGATAGCAACATGGTTATCATCCACTTCACGGTCGGAAAGGATCAGGATATTGGCACCATCTCTGTATGCACGGTCAGCCTCAATGAAGAGTCTGTCTACTGCCTTTTCCAGACTTGTGTTCTTATAATATACGATCGAAATCGTAGCTACCTTAAATCCCTCTACCTTCATATCACGAATCTTCATGAGATCGGTATTGGTAAGGATTGGATTGTTAATACGGAGAACTTTACAGTTCTGTGGTTTTTCCTCCAGAAGGTTTCCACCAGCTCCGATATATACCGTTGTAGAAGTAACCACTTCCTCACGAATTGAATCAATTGGAGGGTTGGTTACCTGTGCGAACAACTGCTTAAAGTAGTTAAACAATGGCTCACGGTTACCGGAAAGTGCTGCCAGTGGTGTGTCGGTACCCATCGCTGCGGTTCCCTCGATACCGTTCTTTGCCATCGGAAGAATAGAATCTTTCAGAGACTCATAAGTATAACCAAATGCCCTCTGCATTCTCTGGCGTTCTTCCTTTGTATATTCCGGTACACGCTCATTTGGAATCTTTAAGTCTTCGAGCATAACGATGTTGCTGTCTAACCACTCACCATACGGACGCTTTCCAGCATATTTTTCTTTCAGTTCATCGTCGTCAATGACACGGCCCTGAATCGTATCTACAAGAAGCATCTTTCCTGGACGAAGACGATCTTTTGTCACAATCTTCGTCGGATCGATATCCAGTACACCGACCTCGGAAGAAAGAATCAGATAATCATCATCTGTAATATAGTAACGGGATGGACGAAGTCCGTTACGGTCAAGCACTGCACCCATCATATCTCCATCAGAGAAAAGAATGGAAGCCGGTCCGTCCCATGGCTCCATCATGGTTGCATAATACTGATAAAAATCTTTTTTCTTCTGACTCATGATTGCATTGTTTGCCCATGGCTCAGGAATCATGATCATAACTGCCAGCGGAAGTTCCATACCACTCATAACCAAAAACTCCAAAGTGTTATCCAGCATAGCGGAATCCGATCCTTCGGTATTGATAACCGGAAGTACTTTCTGAAATTCTCCACGGAGCTTTCCGGATGCCATTGTCTCCTCACGGGCAAGCATCTTATCTGCATTACCACGAATGGTATTAATCTCACCGTTATGTACGATAAAACGGTTTGGATGTGCTCTCTCCCAACTTGGATTTGTGTTGGTAGAGAAACGGGAATGTACGGTTGCAATTGCTGACTCGTAATCCGGATCCTGCAGATCAGAGAAGAACTGACGTAACTGCTCTACTAAGAACATTCCTTTGTATACGATTGTACGGCTGGATAAAGAAGCAACGTAACTGTCATCGTTTGACTGTTCAAACACACGGCGTGCTACATACAGTTTGCGGTCAAAATCCAATCCCTTTTCAACGTCTTCCGGTCTCTTGACAAATGCCTGCATGATACATGGCATGCAGTCTCTTGCTTTATCGGAAAGTTTGTCCGGATGAATCGGAACTTCTCTCCATCCAAGGAACTCCATACCTTCCTTTTCCACAATGACCTCAAACATCTTCTTAGCCTGATTGTTCTTTAACTCATCCTGTGGGAAGAAGAACATTCCCACACCATAATCTCTCTCGTCTCCAAGTTCAATTCCTAAAGGCTTAACTGCCTTCTTAAAAAATTTATGTGAAATCTGGAGCAGAATACCAACACCGTCTCCAGTCTTTCCATCCGCATCCTTTCCAGCTCTATGCTTTAAGTTCTCTACGATCTTTAAAGCATTTTCTACCGTCTGATGTGTCTTAATACCTTTAATATTGACAACAGCACCGATTCCACAGTTATCATGTTCGAATCTTGGATCATATAGACCCTTGGCTACTGCTGTACTCTCATTCCACTGCTCTCTCATAGGACTCTACCCTTTCGTGTAAATTTCATTGTTTCTGAATATGATTTTACTACTGCAAAGCCCCTGATGTAAATAGTTTTTTTCTTATTATTGTCTGACTATTTGTCTTTTTATATTCATTTCTATTATTGTGTACACATTTTTCTTTATTTTCTTTTCATTTCATAGCTATACGCACAATAAAAGAGCAATCTCATCAAAACTTTTTTCAATAAGATTGCTCTTCTGTGTCATTTTTCTTAAATTGTTTCTAAATTGTTTCTTCACTATCTTCCAAAAGATTGCCCATGCTGCGAAGACTGATGGCAATTGTGGAAGTATTATGCAGCAATGCAGATGTAGTCGGTGGAATAATTCCGCCTACCCCAAGCGCAATAAGTCCTGCGTTAAATCCAACAATCATGCGGTAATTCTGATGAATGCGTTTCATCAACTGATTGCTCAGTTTTTTCAGTGTTACTACTTCACGTAAATCATCCGCTGCAATTGTTACATCTGCAATCTCTCTGGCAATCTCAGCGCCATCACTGATTGCGATTCCAACATCTGCGGAGGAAAGAGCCAGCGAATCGTTGATTCCATCACCGATCATGACAACTTTGTGTCCCATTGCCTTTTCTTTTTCTACGAACTTTGCTTTATCTTCCGGTAATACTTCTGCGTAATACTCGTCCACGCCTACTTTTGCAGCGATTGCTTTTGCAGTACGCTCACTGTCTCCTGTCATCATGACAACTTTTTTTAGTCCCGCTTTTTTCAGATCACGGATCACCTGCTTTGCCTCTTTGCGCAGAGGGTCTTCAATGCAGATCACTGCTGCAAGCTTTCCTTCCAAAGCAAGATATAAGTGTGAATATTCCATTGGCAGGTTTTCAAAAATATCATGCATGTTTGCCGGAACTTCACAATGTTCATCTTCAAGAATAAAATGATAGCTTCCGATAACCGCACGTTTTCCATTTATTGTCGTTGCAATACCATGTGCCACAATATAGTCGACCTTGGAATGCATTTCTTCATGCTCAAGGCCACGCTTTGCTGCCGCATCTGTAACCGCTTTTGCCATAGAATGCGGGAAATGTTCTTCCAGACAGGCTGCGATACGCAAAAGCTCGTCTTCGCTCATTCCATTGAAAGGAACAATCTTTACAACGGACGGGCTGGCTTTTGTCAAAGTACCTGTCTTATCAAATACGATTGTATCTGCTTCTGCCATGGCTTCCATATATTTGCCGCCTTTTACCGTGATGCTGTGCGCGTTCGCCTCACGAATTGCAGACAGTACCGTAACCGGCATGGCAAGTTTTAATGCACATGAAAAGTCTACCATAAGGATTGCAAGCGCCTTGGTTGCATTTCTCGTAAGCAGATAAGTCAGTGCCGTTCCTGCCAGTGAATATGGGACCAGACGATCTGCCAGATGTTCTGCTTTTCCTTCTACGGAAGATTTCAGTTTTTCTGACTCTTCGATCATCGTAACAATCTTCTCGTATCGGCTCGATCCTGCTACTTTCTTTACACAGATGGTAAGTTCGCCCTCTTCGAGTACTGTTCCAGCGTACACATATCCGCCAACAGCTTTACGGACTGCAAGGGATTCTCCTGTAAGAGAAGCCTGATTGACCGTAGCCTCTCCCTCACATACTTCACCGTCAAACGGAATGACATTGCCCATATGAATACGGATCTTGTCCTCTTCCTGAATCTGCTTGGAAGGTACTAAAACTTCATTGCCATCTTTCTGTACCAGCCAGACTTTGCTGTTATTCAAAGACATGCTGCGTGCCAGATCTCCAACCGACTTCTTATGTGTCCACTCTTCAAGAATCTCACCGATATTAAGCAGGAACATTACAGAACCCGCTGTGCCGATATCTCCGCGCAACATTGATACGGAAATTGCTGTAGCATCCAGTACCGGTACTTCTATCTTGCGCTGGCACAATACTTTAATTCCCTTCCAGATATATTTACACGACTCAATCGTTGCAAGAGCAAAACGGATCGGATATGGCAACAGAAAACGCTTTCCGTAATGAACAAGCGTTGTTGTAACAAGCTTTTCTTTGTATTCCTCATTCATTGCCCGACCGGAATTGGCAAGTACATCATCCGGCACTTCCACATTCTGGTAAGCAAATTTCTGCAATGCATGAAGAACATTGGCACGATCTGTACCTTTTCCATAACAGATCACCGCGTCGGCCGTCTGACTGTACACCTGTGCACGGACAACTTCCTCCATGCCCTCAAGATAATACAAAAGCACATCTGCCTGTTCATATGTCATCCGGCTCTGTTTCATATGTACGCGCAGACGATTCTTTCCTTCATGTCTGATTACAAATCTCATTAAGCTTCGCCTTCTTCAGTTGCTTCTGCCGGAGTCTCTTCTGTTACTTCCGTCATATCCTCTGCCTGATCTTCAAACTCAACCTGTGCTGCTTCACGCTCTTCGTTGATCACCTTTGCATCTGCATAGATATCACCACAGTTCTCCTGAACAGTTGTCACTGTCTTCATCACACACTTCTTTGCACGAAGAACTGCTGCTGTACAGTTTGTATAAAATTTCTTTGCATCATCACTGGATAAAACTTTCAGACCTGCTGTACCGAATAATACACCTGCTGCAAAAAGTCCTGTCTTTTTTCCATTAAATTTGAAACTCATAGTTATTTCCTCCTGAAGTAAATTTATTATTTTATGAAGTTATTATAACGAGCGTTTTTACTTTTTTCCACCCCTAATCTTCTTATTGAGAAAAGATTAGTCCGTTAAAACCAGCGTCCGATAATACAAATATTTTTTGATATATAAAACTATCCGAGTGCAACATCTAACACCATCATCAGTGAAAATCCCACTGCAAAAAGTACCGTTCCTATATTCGAATGTTTTCCCTGTAACATCTCTGGAATCAATTCCTCAACGACCACATACAGCATGGCACCTGCCGCAAAACTGAGCAGATACGGCAATGCCGGCACAATAAAACCGGCTGCAAGAATTGTAAGAATCGCACCAATCGGCTCCACAATTCCCGACAGTACACCGTTGATAAAAGCGCGTGGTTTATTCTCTCCCTCTGCACATAACGGCATGGATATGATTGCACCTTCCGGGAAATTCTGTATTGCGATTCCCAAAGACAGCGCGAACGCTCCCATCGCCGTAATCGTCGTGTTCCCGGACAAATAACCGGCATAGACCACACCTACCGCCATTCCCTCCGGAATATTGTGAATCGTAACTGCAAGTACAAGCATCGTTGTCCTCTGCAATTTGCTGTGAATTCCTTCGGCTTTTTCACTATTCCGATGCAAATGTGGAACGATACTATCCACCAGAAGCAGAAACAATATTCCAATCCAGAATCCCACGACTGCCGGCACAAAAGAAAATTTTCCCATCGATGCAGACTGCTCAATTGCCGGGAGCAACAGACTCCAGATTGACGCTGCCACCATTACTCCCGCTGCAAATCCGGTCAGTGCACGCTGCAAATAATCACTCATATTTTTCTTCATAAAAAATACGCACGCCGAACCCAGAGAAGTTCCCAGAAAAGGCACCAGAATTCCAATCATTACTTCATTCATATTCAGTCTCCATAAATGCACAAGGCACACAAAGTGTTTCCTGCTGTCTATATATTCTATGCAGCTTACAAACACCTGGTGCGCCCCATACCATTTCATATTAAGGTTTGACTATTATTTTATATGTTTTTATTTGACGTTAAATGCTTTCATTCCCGGATATACAGCTGCATCTCCAAGTTCCTCTTCGATGCGAATGAGCTGGTTGTATTTTGCAACACGCTCTGTACGGCTTGGTGCACCTGTCTTAATCTGGCAGGTATTTAATGCAACAGCGAGATCTGCGATTGTAGTATCCTCTGTCTCTCCGGAACGATGGGAGGAAATTGCAGTATAGCCAGCTTTGTGTGCCATCTTAATTGCCTCTAATGTCTCAGAAACAGAACCAATCTGGTTCAGCTTGATCAGGATTGCGTTACCACATCCAAACTCGATACCCTTAGAAAGACGCTCTGTATTTGTTACGAAAAGGTCATCACCTACCAGCTGTACCTTGTCACCGAGTTCTGCTGTAAGTTTCTGCCATCCTTCCCAGTCTTCCTCATCCAAAGCATCCTCGATAGAGATAATTGGGTAAGTTTCTACGAGTTTCTTCCAATGTGCGATCAGCTCCTCAGAAGTGAACTTTGTTCCGGCCTTTGGCAGAACATATTCGCCTTTCTTCTCGCCCTTCCACTCGGAAGATGCTGCGTCCATAGCAATCTTGAAATCTTTGCCCGGTTCATATCCGGCCTTCTTTACAGCCTCTAATATGTACTGAATTGCCTCTTCATCGCTGGCAAGATCCGGTGCGAATCCACCCTCATCACCTACGGAAGTAGCAAGTCCTTTTGACTTTAATAAAGCAGCAAGTGCATGGAAGACTTCTGCGCACCAGCGAAGTGCTTCCTTGAAGCTTGGTGCTCCAACCGGCATGATCATAAACTCCTGTACGTCAACTGTGTTTGCAGCATGTGCTCCACCATTTAAGATGTTCATCATTGGTACCGGCAGACGATTTCCAGACACACCGCCAAGGAAACGATACAGTGGAATATCTAAAGAAATTGCAGCAGCTCTGCAGCATGAAATTGATACTGCAAGGATTGCGTTCGCACCAAGATTTGACTTGTCCTTTGTTCCATCTGCTGCGATCATTGCCTTATCAATAGCATAGATATCAGATGCATCCATTCCTGTTACTGTCTCATTGATTACTGTATTGATGTTCTCAACGGCTTTCTGTACGCCCTTTCCAAGATATCTGTCTTTATCTCCATCGCGAAGTTCCAGTGCCTCAAATACACCGGTAGATGCACCACTTGGTGCCATACCTCTTCCAATGGTTCCATCCAGAAGATATACCTCAGCCTCTACGGTAGGATTTCCTCTTGAATCTAAAATCTCTCTTCCAACAACTTTTTCAATCTCCAAATAATTCAACGTAAGCTCTCCTTTCATAAGTAAGGAACTCCCACCGGAAGAAATTCTTCCGGTTTGCTAAAGGAGTCCTAAAATGATTTACACACGAGTTAGTTTATACTAACTCGTGTGTATTTGCAAGAGGTCTTACTGATAACATTTCTTCATTTATTCTGGTACAACGTTTAAAGACAAAGGGTTCAGCAATCTGTGCAATTGACTCCGCATACCAATAACGATTTACAAACATTACACGACTATCGGCATCCAATCCTACCTATATACTACCTTTTTACTTATATAATATGACGCAAATTTTTCTATACAGAAAAAACGCTGTGAGCAACAGCCCACAGCGTTTCCTATAAAATACAATAATTTAAAATTCAAAATCTGCATAATCTTCCGGCAGAAAGCGATGATAAATGATATGACATCCCTCATCCTTAAAACAATAATAATATGGGTCCTCTGTGTCATCTTCAAAATAAATCAGTTCATCAAATTCTCCATTGGCAATCGCTTCCCGGTGTATCTTCTTTTCCGTATGCAAAAAAAGTGCCCGGATGTCTTCCATGGTACAGCCATGCTTTCCCACAAGCGCAACAAGTTCTTTAATGAATTCCTTTTCGGGTGTATGAATATGCACATATTCACTTCCCTCGGGAGGAATAAAAAAGCAAAATTGCTCCCCGCGATTACTGTAACGCACTTCACCAAGACGTTCTTTGGTATATGCAGTGAATCCCTTTAGCAACTCTGTCATCTCTTCTCCATTTCCATTCGTATCAAAGAAATGATTCAACGAACCAAGCGGGTAATACAGACGAATTTCTTCCTTACGATACCCAAGCTTTGCCTGTTCCTCCTTGATGACATCGATCAGACTGTTTTCCAGCTTCTGATAATCCACGCTATGCCCCCTTTTCCTTCTGCAAATGCCAGTACAATACAACAATTCCCACAACAAGCACGAGAACCGAAATCACCCATGCGCTGATGCTTTTGTCCGTCATATTGGAAAAAAGTCCAAGTTCTGTGCGCAATACCGCAAGAAGATTGGCTGCCATATGACCAGCAATTGCAACATACACATGTCCTGCTTTTTCCATCAAAAATGCAAGAACGATTCCCAATAGAAATGCATAAATAAACTGTACAATATTAAAATGCAGTGCCGCAAAAATAAGCGCAGACACCAATACAGCAGGAATCTTTGCCATCATGCCACGAATTCTTCCAAACAAAATGCCACGGAAAACCATTTCCTCCAAAATCGGTGTACAGATTGCCGAACTGAGAATTTCCAGTCCCAGCGTACTTCCATAAAATCCTGCATTCGCCTGCTGATATCCTTTTGACCACTCAACGAGCGGTGTCATGGAAATCAGATTATTCAATGCAAAGCTGATGCACAAAAC
>ULUA01007212.1_pt1 | contig 12568 bp, 19 predicted proteins | sample 1958081 | NCBI WGS metagenome assembly ULUA01 (sample SAMEA4835748, study PRJEB28245) | human gut metagenome | biome: gut microbiome; material: fecal sample | place: Denmark | collected 2008
TCTGGCTGTCCGGGTGTGTGTTCGGGTTCTTTGGGTTCGGTATTAGCTTTGTGACGTCCACGATCGCGTCATGTGCGCAGAATACCGGCACTCCGTCGGCCCATGCTTTCGGCTCGGCTTCTGATTTATAGGCCATGTGGCTTTCCTCCCTTCGGTGGCGTATTTGCAAGTTCTGTGTCTGCTGCTGCCATGTACCTGCGGCGCAGTTCGGCGTCAGTTTCGCCCTGCTGTCGCTTAATTTTGAAGTTCTCCCACGCTTTAAGCTCCAGAGCGCGTCCTCCGAGTGATATCGGCCGTTTATCCCATGCGCCGAGGTTCTTCGCTTGCTGCATGATCCGGCGGTCTGTCTTTTTTCTTCGGTGTTCCCGCTTTATGTGAGCGGCCAGCACCAGCAGGCCTATGAGCCCCAGAGAAAAGGCCAGTACCAGCGCTGGGAGCCAGAAGGCCCCCAGAAGTACAGCGATCCAGTTCATGCGGATAGCTCCGCAGGCTTTGGCAATGATGAGCGCTGCCCATGCACAGCCAGACAGCAGCACGTATAGGAACATAGCCCCGGTTCCGTTTATGTCGCTATTACTTTTGCTGTCCACGCTTCGCCCTCCTTCGCTGTGCACGGTTCCCGCCGGGCTTCGGTGTGCTGCTTTGCCGGAGCGGAGAGACGAGCCCGGCCTCCAGTGCGCACTTGGTACAGAGAAGCTGGACGCCCTGCTCTTTCTGGAGTCTGTCGGCCTCTGCCGGTTTCCAGCACTTGCGGCCGCAGTGCGGGCACTCTACCGCCTTCCAGTCCGGGTGCTTGGCCTGCACGTCTCCGTTTAGGTTCTCGTCGAGCGGAAGGCAGAGGATCCCGCCTCTGTCGGTGTCTTTTCTCGGCGATAGGTCGATCCCGTGCGCGAGTAGCTTCTCGCGGGTGTCGTCTGGCTGTTCTTCTTGAACTACCTCCAGCACCTCCACTTGATCCAGATCGAGGGTGAACGTGCCCTGCGGATCCCATTCCTTTGACTTCCACGCCTCTGTGAAGCTCTCCAGCGTGTCGTAGAGGCTCAGTCCGGCCTCTGTTTCGGTCTGGTGCATGGTGAGCATGACGGCCTCGTCGTCGGCGTCCTCCCAGCCATAGAGGTGCCAGCTTTCGTATTTGTCATAGTCCCACATGGAGAAGTAGAGCACATGGCCGTCAATCGGCCAGCCGGTGCCCTTTACGGTTCCTTTGATGATTTTCGGCTTGTATGGCATGTTGTTGTCCTCCTGATTTCTTAAAATAATGTATTCACTGCGATAATGAGCGCCACCACAGCCACGAAGGCGATCGTGATGTGTTCGCGCTTGCGGTCACTGATCGGCGGCTTCGTTTCTCCGATTATAAAGAGAAGGCAGATAAAGGCCACGAGGCCCAGCAGTATGTTGAGCGCGATCATGTCGTTGCCTCCTTTCGTCTCCAGATAGCCTCCGAGGCGTCGGAACGTGTGGACTTCCTGCGCCCGCAGGTTTCCACCACGCCCATGTCTTTGAGCTCTGAGAGCCTCGGTGCCACATAGTTGCGGTTGTAGTAGGGGATCCGGCCAGAGGACACTAACTCGTCGGTGATTTCGCTCACGGTCATTTCTCTGGAGCCGAGGGTTTCGAGGATCAGGCGGCTGCGGTCTTTTACCTTCGGCAGCACCGCCTCATAGCTTTCTTTTCTGGTTTGCTTGGTTGTCTTGTCCATTTAGTCCTCCTTACCATGCGTCACGCTTTGGTTTGAATATTACCGGCATACTTTCGTATTTTTCCATGTACTCCATGGGTGTGTCTGGTTCTCCGTCGAAAGCATTATTCAAAGCAGTGCAAAGTCTGGCCTGTTTGTCTGGGCTTGGATCTACGTCCTTCCATATCCTCCCGGTTTCGTCCTCATATACCGGGCGGCTCCAGCTATCCCTTCCTTTATGCCTCAGTAGAAGCGCCTCCCAGTTCCAGAGCCCTTGCTTGCCCTTGGTCGGTATTGGCTCCGGTAACTTCTCGACGTTAGCCAGTTTCCACGCATACCGGCCCAGCGTGTAGTCGCCTAGCTCCAGCTCGTCCGGCGTCAGTGTAGCGATATACTCAGGCGTGATCTTGATACAGTCCACCAGCTCGGCGGTGGCAAGTATGCAGCCCATGGGGAAGGCTGCCGGGCCGTCGAATATTTCTGGCAGCTCCAGACGCCTGCTGATTACTTCCCGCGCCTCGTCGCTCATGTAGAGGTCGCCCCATGTGTGCTGTATTGCTTTCATGGACGAGTGGATCGCGATTTGGCCCCGGTGGTTGGTAGGCCAGCTTCTCGTCTCGTTTTCTTTGATACCGGCGGCCAGAGCTCCGGCCCACGGCTGCCATACGGTGATCGCTTTCATTTATGCCTCGCTTTCTGCCTTCCATGCGATAGCGGAGCGGCCCGTTACGCTGCACGCACGCTTTCCGGCGTTTTGAATTTTTCCAGCCGCCTGCGCTTTGGTGAGGATCGGGCCCACGTCGCTGCGACTTACTTTCTTTCCTCTATCTGCCAGAACGGCGGCGATCTCGCTCGCTGTCATTGGCTTTTCCTTTACAAGCTCCAGCACCATGTCCCGGAGGTTCTGAGCCATATCTGGGCTGCGCCACACAATAACGGCAGAAGGGAAGGGAGCGGCGTCTTTTGCGTTTCCGTCCTCGTCTGTGAATTTGAGCCGCCCGCGCAGAAACCGCACCTCGTCAGCCTTCCCACCGAATATGTAGTCGTGGTAGTAGCTCGTATCTGTCCGGGCCGGTATGAGCATAACAACGGTCGTTCCCGGTTTCTGGCTTTCCTCGTAGCCCTTGCGTACCCATTCGTTGATATTGCGCCCGTATGGAGGATTGCAGAACACGCAGCACCCCCCCCCAGTCCCTTTTCAGCCCGTCGTCTGCGGGTGTGAAGTAGTTCGCGCACTTGGCGCTTTTATCGCTGGCGGCCGGATCGAGGTCGAAGTGGAACTCCTGATCCAGCTCTTTGAAAAACGCCACCGGCGTGCACCAGCTCATGTTCTTGCTGCTTAATAATGCCTCATTCATGTGTTTGCTCCTTTTCTTCGTTTTCAAGTATTGCCCGTGCCTTGAATAGCTGGCTGGCGGCTTCCTTTAGGTGTTCGTCTGTCACTCCGTTGCCTACCTCTATCAGAGTGTCAAGAACGCTCTCGATCAGTTCCATGGCTTCCTCCGGCGGGCCGGGATCAGGATCTAACTGTATGCCGTCCAGTAGTTTGAGCACTCCGGCGATATATTTCACCCGGTATGGCTCCAGATCGGCCAGTTTCATGTGCTTGTGTCCGTATATGTCCTTCATGTCGCGCCAGACTTCCCACGGCACCCGGTAGAAGTCTTGGAGCCCTACGCTCACCAGAATGAAGGTAGCCGCTCGGAGCTCGTGGTGGGCTGTCAGGCTGTCCACCTGCTCTTGGGTGAGTCGGCTCTGCTCGATCCGGTCGCTGTCGGTGTGCTTGGCCTCAAACACGACGGCCCGGCCTCCGGCAAGGGTGCCCTTAAAATCAGGCTGCCCGGCTTTGATGTAGCAGGCAAGGAACTGGCCCTGCCGGTTTGGTTGCCGGAGAGGGCGCATAGGCTCCGGCGTCTTTTCTACGAAGGCCACGCCCTTGCCCTTGTACCAGTTCAGACTCGCGGCGATCAGGTTCTCGAAGTGTTCCCCGGCTCGTTTGCTCTGGAGCCCGCGTTGGCTGCGCTGGACGTTTGAGAGGGCGGTTGCTGCTGTCGGATCCGGGTAGCCCTCGTGGTTCTTTCCCGGCACCGTGTCCCAGCTCATGCCTCTGCCTCCATGGTTATGTCATGGCCTCGGTGTTTCCTGAGCTCGTGAGCCAGTTCCACGACGGCCTCGCCGGAGATCCTCACGGTGGTGGACTCCACGGCCGCGATCCCGTTCAGGTTGCCGACGTGAGAGGGGAGGACGATCAGTGCGTCGCCCAGTTCTTCCTCCGGCAGCTCGGTGGCCTTGTAGACGTCGGCAACGTCCCGAATTGTGATCCCGTTCTCCTGCGCGTGTTTGATTTCTGCTTTCATGCCTTCGCTGGGGTTTTCTATGCCGTATACCCAGATCTCGGAGCACATGTCCAGCAGTGCGATCCCCATTTCCATGCCGACGGCCCGCTCGTCTGGGTTCGTGTCGTCGAGAAACTGGGTACAGTAGACGTGGGGCGCGATTGGCACAACGTCCGGGAAAAGCTCGACGGCCTCCCGGCAGTAGCCTTGCGCTTTGATTATGTTCTTTTCCATGTCTCCCCTGCATGGGGAGCATATATAAACGAGTCTTTGCCTCATTGACTGCCTCCTTGCCGAGCAGCTTCTCGGATCCGCTGCTCGCTCATTTCGATATAGTCCGGGTTTATCTCGATCCCGATATAGTCCCGGCCTTCCTGAATTGCAACAACTCCAGTAGTTCCGCTTCCAGAGAAGGGATCCAGAACAGTGTCTCCGGGCCTGCTGCCTGCCAGTATACAGGGCCGCACCAGTTCCTCGGGGAATGTTGCAAAGTGCGCTCCCTTGTAGGGCCTTGTGGCGATTGTCCAGACGGTGCGCCGGTTTCTCTTTCCGGTTTCATTTGGCACAAGTCCATGGCTTTTCCGTTCCACGTTGGCGCTGTTTGCAGCGGCCTGATCGTGGGTGTAGGCATTGCCGCCCCTGAATGTCTTTGTGTTGCCTCGGCGTCTGGCGTTCAGGTTTTCACTTCCCGGAAAACCTACGGCGGGTTCTTTGATTGCCTCGGCGTCATAATAATACCGGGAGGACTTACTGAGAAGAAAAATATACTCATGCGCCCTTGTTGGTCGATCTTTGCAGCTTTCTGGCATGGCGTTGGGCTTCTGCCAGATAATGTCTGCCCGCAGATACCAGCCGTCTGCACGGAGAGCGAAGGCGAGCAGCCACGGGATCCCGATCAGGTCTTTGTATTTGTAGCCGTTTGGCACATTTTTGGCTGTATGGCCACACGAGTTTCTGGTATTGGTCGGCGGTTGGTTTCCAGATCTGGTCGCGTAACTGTCACCGATATTGAGCCAGAGAGTGCCGTCGTCCTTTAGGACGCGGCGCACTTCCCTGAATACCTCCACCAGCCGCCGAGTGTATTCCTCCGGCGTTTCTTCGAGTCCGATCTGCCCGGCGGCCCCGTAGTCCCTCAGCCCGTAGTATGGTGGTGAGGTCACGCATGTGCTGCAGCAGCCGTCCGGGAGTGCTTTCAGGGCCTCCAGTGCGTCGCCTCTAATGATTTCCATTACTGTATCGCCTCCTTCGTGTTCATGTGTTATCCTCTCCAGCTTCCAGAGCCAGAGGATCTGCGGCTGCAATCATAGCCCGCGCGTTCATGCACATGAGGTCGTTGTATTGTTGCTCCTTCTTGCGTCTCTCTTTTTCTCTTTCCCCGATCAGCTTTTGCCCGTTATCAGGCAGAGAGGCTGCCACGCTCTCAATCTGTGCCGTGAGAGCTTCCGGCGTCATGCTTCTGGCCTTTTCCCGCTCGTACATTGGCGTGTATTGCTGGATAAATGCCACGCGATCCATGCCGGGCTTGCCGCCACGGTAGCAGCTCCGGTGCATTTCCCAGAGATTGCTCCAGCCGATCGCCTCCACCGCCCGCGCCACCAGAGGCGGGAGCTGTCGGTTGAGGTCTCCGTGGTTAAATTCTCCGGCAGAGTAGAGAAGGTCGCTGACAGCGAGCCACGCCTTGTCTGGCTGGATCAAGTCAGGGTGAGCGACTTCCAGAAGGATCTCCCGGAGCTCGGCCACGCTCGGCGGCCACTTATTCGTTGCAATATGCTTTTTTACCGCCAGAGCCACCAGCCCGGCCTCTACGTCCTCAAACATCATGGCCCAGAGGTTCACGGTGGCCTTTACGCTGTCTGCGTCTTTGAATTTGTCAAAATTGGGGTAGGCAGTGACGACGATCGCCACAAGCTGCGCTGCGTCCTTTCGGTTCACAAATAGTCGCCTCCTTCCTCGTCTGCGATAATACCGGCCAGCACGTCCATGGTGCTGACTTTCCCCTGCCGTTGTGTTGCCCTTGGCTGGCCTTCGGCAGTTGGCAGTTCGTCGTCCCAGCGTCCTTGGTTCAGCCATGTGGCCGGGTTTGGAATAAAGCGCCCGCCTTCACGGTTCCACTGATCCGAGGCTTTAGCTGACGCGATCGCCTGCATGATGTGTTCAAACAGTGCGGCGTCTGGTTTGAGACGCTTCCACGAGGTCTGCGCTGCCTTTTTGCCGACTTTCTTCGGGTATTGCTCCCAAAACTCTACAAACCGGTGCTCCTGAGCGTCAGCTTTTGCCTCGGTCTGGGGGGAAGGGGGGAGATCCCCCTCTGTTTCTCTGGTCTGCTCTGGTCTACTCTGCTTTGGTCTAGTCTGCTTTACTCTGCCTGCGGTCTTTTTCTGGTCGTCCGCTGTACCGTCCACGGCCTGACCGGCGGTCGTCCGGCGGTCGTCAGAAGTAGAGGCGGCAGCAGCGGCACGTCTACGCTTGGAGCGGTTCTTTTCTGCCTCTCGCTGGTCTATCAGCTTACCGGCGTACTCGTACCAGTCGTGGATCTCCAGCTCGCCGCCGTTTGCTTCGTCCAGAAGGCCAGCGTTTGCCATTGCCTCCACAAAAATGTCCGGCGATCCGTTCCACTGCGCGGCTCTGGCAATCATGCGGTTGCTGATCCCGCCCAGCGAGCCGCTGGGTGCATTGTCCAGCGCCCAGAGCCAGAATGACGTCAGCAGGCCGAGCATGTGGGCCGGTTCGATCTCCAGCTCGTCAGCAGCAGCCAGTAGCTTTCGGTGGTCTTTCAGTTGTTGGTGCACTTGGATCCATGCCACTGCGCGCACCTCCTTTCATGGTCGTTTCTTGGTTCTTCCTTGTACCGTCCGCGGTCTGTCCGGCGGTCGCCCGGCGGTCGTTCTCCGGTTTCGTTAGTCGAAGGGGAGCGTGCCGCCTGCCACGTCCATGAAGCCGTCCGTCTGCTCTGTGTTGCCATTTCCTGCACCTCCGTTACTGTCTGCGAAGTAGATCCGGGAGGCGGTAACTTCTACAACTTTATGGTTCTTCCCGTCGGTTCCGGTATATTTCCGGGTGGAAAGTCGGCCCTCAACCAAAACTTGTCGGCCTTTAGTGAGATAGCGGCCGCAGAACTCGGCCTGCTCACGCCAGCACACGATCGGGAAGTAGTCGGGCGGGGTGTTTCTGTCTTTACTCGGCACCTGCACGGCGAGGTCGAAGCTCGCCACCGGTGTGCCGCTTGTGGTGTATCTGATTTCCGGTTCCTGAGCCAGACGGCCCAAAAGTCCTATATGGTTAAACATTGGTATTTCCTCCTTGCTGTTTTGATTTGTCCAGTGCGGTGCATGTCTCGTCGTACTGGGCCCGCGTCATGCTGTGCGGATCTTTGATCCCGAACTTTTTCTCGATCCATGCGTCAACCTGCTGCTGCGTGCAGCCTGCGTCCTCGCCCTTGCGGTACATGCGGGAGAGCTGGGCGTCGGATAGGCCTCCCTGAGAGCCTGTGCGTCCATTCTGGCCACTTTGTGCCTGCGGCCGGGTATTCCTGCCCCCTGCGCCATTTTGCGGCGCTGTGGCGTTGTTTTGCGCCTTTGCCGGGGCGTCGCTGCCATGGTCTGCCATGTCCGGATCGTCGTCTCCCTGATCAATGCCGAACTTCTCGAAAAGGTAGTATTTGAGGCAGTACGTCCACGCGGAGCCCTTCGCCTTGTCTGGGCCGCCGTCGTTGGTTCCGATTGCGTGCAGTGTTACCTCCAGAGTGTCCTCCGGGGCGTCTGCGTTCGTCCAGCGGATCGTTAAGTCTGCCTCATATACCCACACGATCCGGTCGCCGTTTCTGGTGTGCTGCGTGTAGTTGGAGTAGTACACCGGATCCCCATTGTCGGTGTGACGTGTGGCCGTTTCTCCCACAATGTCAAAATTGACGCCATGCTCATTCATGGCAGGAGTCAGAAGCTCGTACACGTCGTAGATCTTGGCGAACTTGTACTTTACGCCGTCGCTGTGCGCCTTCTGTGTGATAGCCGGTACCGCCTCACGCAGCTTAACGAATTTCTGCTGGAGAGTGAGAGGGGTGTCCGGCTTTGCGGTCGTCTTGGCCGTGGTTGTCTGCTTTTCTGCGGTGCCTGCTGCCATGGTCTACCTCCTTACACTTCCACGACGAAGGTGTCGGGCTTTTCGATTACTGCCACACCTTCGACTATTTCGCCGGTTTCTTTCAGGATCACGCTGCCTCCTACAACTTCGAGCCCCTTCTTGAACTCGCCCCATTTTGGCTTCTCAACGGTCTGGATCATGTCACTGTTGCCGGAGGCTTTCAGGAAGTCCAGCGGCTTTTCGTCGTCCTGCTTCATAGCTGTGCCGCCGAGTTTCAGCGCGAGCGTACCAGACAAAAGGCGGTAGCTGCGTTTGGTCTTGGTGCTCTTATGCGGCACGGTGGTGAAATACTCGCTCAGCTTTGCGGTGAGAAAACGGGTGCCATTTTCACAGCGCCGCTCAGCAGCGGCCAGCTTTTCCTCAATCCGGGCGATCTGGGCGTCTGCCAGTTCCCGGATCCGGGCCAGTTCTGCGCGTTCCTCGGCGATTTTGCGGACGGCCCAGTCTGCGCAGCCGTCGTCGGTGATCCGCCACTCTTGGCGGCCTTCCGGTTCTTCCTGAGAGGTGAACGCCTCCATGTCCATGCCTTCGAGCTCGTCCAGTGTTACGGCCGGAAGCTCTGCCGGTTCGTCTGCCGCAGCAGTAGCCATGGTCTCCAGTGCGTTCTCGGTATCGGAGCCAGCAGCGGCCAGCTCGGTGTCTTTGTTTTCTGCGGCGATCTCCTTCGCCTGCTTGATTGCTTTACCCATTCTGTTTTACTCCCTTCTGTGCGGTGTCCAGAGCTTCCCGGAGTGCCTGCCGGGTGCTCTGGTGATCTTTGATTTCAGCGGCCAGCTTTTCCTCGGCCTCTTTGAGCTGCTTGTCTTTGGTCTGCCAGTGCTGGTACCAGTCGTCTGAGCTTTTTCTGGCTTCGTCAGCCTGTCGCTCTGCTTCGACTGCGCGGGCGGTCATGGTTGCCAGTAGGTCAGCCATGAGCTCGATCGGTGTTCTTTGTTTTTCTTCCATTACTTTGTCGCCTCCTTGAAAAATCGGTGCCCATTTATAGCCATGACATAGAGCTGTGACTCGTGCCATTCGCTGTCCGTCAACGCTGGCGCGTAAAAATATTTGATCGGTTCCGTACTTGCGACGTGCCCAAAGTCGAACACGGCTTGCACAGCTTCCAGAGCTTCGTCCGTTGGATCTGGGCGTCGTTTGGTGTAACTGTATTTCTCCAGTACGTCGGAAGGTCTGAGGCCGTCGTCCTCGCACGTCTGGAGTATGCACTGAGCCACCGCCACCTGCCCCGCGAAGGGCTCGCCTCCGGCTTCTCCAGTCACTACGCTGGCAACTTCCCAGCGTTCCGCGTCTGTGAGGTCGTAGCGCTTCTCAAATCCAGCCTCAGCAGCCCACGCGGCCGTCAGAGCTTGCCAGTTTACCGGGTAGCCGTCGCCGTCTCTGAATATGTACTCAGGAGCGGCAGTCTCCGTGGTCACTACCGGCGGTTCAATGGTGACGATTTCAGGCGGGTGCGGCTCTCCGACACCTGCGAAGGCCTTCCAGATAAAGAAAAGGAAAGCGAGGACGAGAAGCGCCACGGCGGCGCGCCCTTTTCGGTTCAGCCTCTTGAAAAATTGAAAAATCCGTTGTAAAATGGTTCTATGCTTCTTTTTCCTGATGGGAGAACTCGAAGCTGTGGAGCGGCGGCCCGGTTGCGACGGGCTTCCGCTCATTTTCTTTGCCCCGGTTTCAGTTCCGGGGCTGCAAACTCTTAGAGCGTTGTCTCTCATGGTGTCACCTCTTGATTCTGGCCGGGAGCGTATAGTTCGGGGCCTGCATGTGATTGTTAAAGCGCTGCGGCCAGTAGTTCACGCGTGGTAGTCTGTCACCACTGACGCCATACTTCGGATTGTAGCCGAATACGTTCACATAGCTGAGCAGGTCGGGCCGTTCTGCGTCCATGGCCTCGCATACCTCGAACAGTGCCGCCACGTCGTCGATCGCCCGGTGCGAGTTTTGCACCTTGTCCTCCAGTTTGTAGGAGACGATCGCGTTCGCCAGTTTGTGAGGGTATGGCCTGCGGTCTTTGTAAACGGTCAAACTGTCCAGATAGTCGCAGGGGCTTAAAATGTCTGTGCCCTCTGCCGGTTCTTCCATAAAGTGTCCCAGCATTTCCCGGATAAATAAGAGGTCAAACTGTGCGTTGTGTGCGACGAGCAGCGTCTTGCCACTTCTAAAAATCATATTTGCGAAGGCTGCTGCAGCGTTGCCTTCTGGTATGCCTTCGATAGCGAGCAGCTCGTCTGTGATCCCTGTCAGCTCGACGATCTTCTGCGGGATCCGCTGGCTCTCTGGCAGTTTTATGAACATGTCGGCGCTGTCAGCTACTCTAAGGATGCCGTGATCGGTCTGTTCGATCCGTATCGCTGCCAGTTCAATGATCTGGCAGCTTTTGGCGTCGAGGCCGGTCGTCTCTGTATCAAAAAACACGATCGCGCCGTACTTCTGGAAAAGGCTCGCGAGTTTACTCATGGTCTGCACCGTCCTTCCCGATCGAGAGTGTGGTCGTCATGGCAAGGGTGATCTGATCCATGGCTTTCTGCATGGTGAGAACGGCCACGTTTACCTGAGCCAGAGTCGCCGCCAGCTTTGCGGCCTTCTGGAGTTCCTCGTCGCTGGCCCCGTATGCCTTCTCGGTGAATGTCAGGCGATCCTTGCCTCCTGCTTTTTCATAGATTGTCGCCAGTTGGTTTGCGAGAGCGTAGCGCACGATCTCCGGCAGCGTGTCGGGGATAGCGAAGGGCACGCGAGCGTTCAGCTTTTCGTCGTTGGCTTTGATTGCTTCCTTTATTTCCTCCGGTGCGTCGCTCAGATCCTCGGCCTCGTTGTCCAGATTGTCCAGAGTCTCAGAGTCTCCAGAGTAACGAACAAAAGCAGAGCGGAAGCCGAGGCTCGTGCTCACATCCGCGCGGGAGGAGTCGCCGTTCAGGGAGAACACGCCAGCGTTCGCACCGTTGTTCCAGCTGCCCCCGCGATACACGCAGCGCTCGGCGTCAGTATCGATCCAGAAATACTCGCTGCTTTCATAACCGGGCGTAGGATAGAGGCCGAGCTCGATCAGCTTGTCCGGTATGTCGATTTCTCCAGCTTCCAGATCCGTGAAGCGCACGCCGTCGTAGTCCTTGTCGTCTGCTTCGGCTGTCTGGAGGTTGATCTCGCCGTCCTCTACGTTGTAATAAATCGGATCTCCGTCTGCGGTGTAGATAGGCGTCCACTCCTTTGAGTCTGTGCTCTGATCTGCACCCGCTGCCGCTCCGTTGTCTGGTATCACCTGTACTTGTCCATTCAGGAAGCGGATCCCTCCGACGTGTTCCCAGATATTGCCGCACATGTCGGCCACGCCATCGGAGGTTCCGTCATGGTTCCACGTTATCGGCCCGGAGCCGGTCAGCGTCTTGCCGTAGCTGTCCTCGTATGTAGTGCCGGTTTCCTCCGGGTGGCTGTGGCTCTTGCCGCTTGCAGTGTTGCCACGGGGGAGTGTGTTGTTCTTGCGGCTCTGGTGAGCGATCGCCGTCCACTCGTCGTTGGTTGTCAGGTGCCAGCCGTGGCCCTTGGCCTCGCAGAGCCGGATCGCTTCGTCGTGGTTAATGTTCACCGCCGGTTTCTGGTAGGGGAGAGAGTAGGGAACGCCGCCGATCATGGTCGCCTGATACTTGGCGATCAGGTACTCGCTCACCTTTCTACCTTTGAGTTCTGCCGGAAGCCCCAGCTCGTCCGGCTTAAATGCCACCATAATGTCCGGGATCCCCCGGCTGTCGAAAATAATCTCGTTTCTCATGTTTTTGCTCCTTTATTTGTTTTTGTGCTTGCTTCTACACCACGGGCAGCGGTAGCCGTACCACGGGATCACTGCCTGCTTGCTTACATTCCATTTTAGCCCGCACTCGCCGCATGTTTCATAGCGGTACCCGCGTTCTATGCTCCGGGCATGAGCACGGGCCCGTGCCAGTTTTTTCTTGCTTCCTGAGCGGTTGCTGGCTGCGCTGCGCTCTGGGCGGTTTCAGCCGCCACCTCCTGCCGTGTTTCGCAGTCGCACCGTTCGCCCCAGTCCAGATTGTTTCCGCATTTCGGACACACTCGGTAGGGTTTGGCTTTGCTCATGTGATCACCTCCAGTTCGGGCGAGGCTCGCAGCTTCATGGCGAGCTGGTTCAGGAGCCTTCGCCGGTATTTCTTGCGCACGCGGTACTTTTTGGCGTGCTTGTATAGGTACCACCATTTCGGGTGGTCGTTCGCCTGATAGAGCAGCGCGTCCGTGTATTTCCTCATGCTCCGGGCGGCGATCTCTGCCGCCTTTTTGAGTGCCTTCACGGCCCAGTCGGCCAGCTTGTTGAATAAATCCACAATGCAATCAATGGCCGGTTTCAAACTCTGGACGATTGCCGCCGCTTCCTGCGGGCCGATCGTGAGCGTCAGCTCCATGGTGGCGGCTT
>ULUA01074035.1_pt1 | contig 12509 bp, 11 predicted proteins | sample 1958081 | NCBI WGS metagenome assembly ULUA01 (sample SAMEA4835748, study PRJEB28245) | human gut metagenome | biome: gut microbiome; material: fecal sample | place: Denmark | collected 2008
GCTCCCGTATCGAGAGCAAGTCCGCCGCCGAAGGAGCGGAATCTTTCTGCTATGAATCTTTCCATTGTCCAAAGGCCTTTCGTTTGATCGTTTTATTATGCCACAGCCGCAGCTCATATTCAAGACATGCGGACTTGAAAAAAGCGGAGATGGTGCTATAATACAGACAAAGATATTTATGGAGGGGTTTTTATGAAAAAGATCGCAAAGCGCAGCGTTGAGGTCGAGGTTCAGCCCGAGGATATAAGCCCTCTGGAGCTTTTGCAGCCCGGCAAGCTCAACAAGCGCACGGTTATGCACCTTTTGCGCAAGGTCGATGTCAAAAAGGTCGGCATTGCTGCCGGCGGCGCGGCAGTCGTTTTGTCGGCAGTGAGCCTTACGGGACGCTATACGTTCTATAAAGGCATCGTTTCCGGCGAGCTTAAGCGCCAGCTTGCGCCGGTGAATAAAAAGCTCGACGAGCTGAAGGCTCAGAACGCAGAGCTTAAGGCCGAGGTCGAGCGCCTTAGCGCACAGCAGTGTGAAAACGAAAAAGATGACTGAGCAAAAAGAATATCGGCATAGTCGTTTACCCGACTATGCCGTTTTTTATGTACCAGCAAGGTTCACTCCTCGTCATGCTTGTATTCCAATATATCTCCCGGCTGGCAATTGAGAACATCGCAGATGGCCGCCAAGGTGGAAAAGCGGATGGCGCTGATATGACCGTTTTTCATTTTTGATAAATTCACGTTGGCAACGCCGACTCTTGCCGATAGCTCATTCAGGCTCATTTTCCTGTCGGCCATGACACGATCCAGCCGCAAAATGATCTGTCCCATTCTTCCTCCTCCTTACAGGGTCTCATCCGATTCCTTTTGCAGCTGAACACCGTATCTGAAAACAGCCACCAGAGCCATGGTTACAACAAACGCAATCAAAATGCCCCACTGAATGCTGACGTTGGTGCTTTTTCCTGCGGCGAAAAAGCTCTCCAGCATCGTCTCGGCGGCAGACGCAAAAACGGCAACCGGAAGAAGCGAAAATCCAAATCCGCGCATTTTGGCTACGACCTCGCCGCAGAACGGTGACTGGCACTTGGTGAGCACGGAAAACAGCCCCCTGAGCATCCAAAGCGCAGCAGTGGCGGACGCTGCAAACAGCGCCGCGAAGATAAACACTTTCGTAAGATCGCTTGCGATATATTCGGCCGGGGAAGCCTCGGCCTGCATGACTTTCGTATTTCCGTCGGAGTGGATCTCGGCAGAATCATATGAGCGGTTAAAGAGCCTAAGCTCCGTTTTAAACTGCTGATCCTCGGGCGGTGTTATCGTACCTGACCCCTCCCCGAGTATCTGCTCAGGGCTGCTTTCGCCCGAATAGCTGAAGCTTCCTCCGATAATATTCCACAATGTATCAAAGCTTTCCGCATTGAAGCGCAGCTCGGTGTTTTCAACAACGCGCACCGTCAGTGCATTATCCGGCAAAGCTGCGACGAAAGCGACCGCAATGCAGCAGAAGATCGTTATAAGCGCCGCTACCACGGTCAAAACCGTCATGACTATCTTTCCCGCCTTGCCAAACAGTCGGAATTTTGAAATAGTATCGGAATTCATGTATGCTGTTCCTTTCTGCGAAAGGCGCTCTGCCCGAGCGTCCCTGTGATAGATAGCTGTATTATAGCATTGTTTTGCGCGCAATGCACCAAAAATTAAGAACGCAGTGCGGCTTTAGAGAGTTCTTCCATTCATCACTGTCCAAGCTGCAATCACAGCCGTCAGCAGAACGGTGATCGCCGCCGATAAAAGCCGCGTCCGCCGCTTTTTCTGCATTCCGAGAATGGTTACGGCAACGATTGCCGCACATGATACCACCGTCAGCAGATGCCGTGGAAACGAGCCGAGCATTTGCATAAAATAGCTTACTCCCATAAGAGCGACTATTGTATTTCCTACGCCGAGTATCGCAGCGCCCAAGACATTCTGCCGCTTTGCAAGGAATGCGATCGCTCCGCCGGGGAGGGTCAGCAGAGAAATGGGCAGCCAAATGCCCGTGTAGTAGTAAAGCGCCTTGTCCAAGCCGATCGTCGGCAGCTCAACGAGGAAAATTATCGGCTGGCTTATGAGGAAAAACACAAGGCATTTGAGACCGGCCTCCCATGCACTTTTGCAGTTTGACACGATCAAAACCGCAAACAGCACCCACCACTCGAGCGTGACTGCAATGTCCTGAAACGAAGTGTCATGCAAGATCGGGATCTGATTTATTATGCCGACATAAACACCTATGATCACCGCAAAGCCGCAGACTATCGGCCATGTCATCGGCAGGCTGCCGAACGCAGCGGATATCTTCTTCATTTCTCAGCCTCCGACCGAGGATATCGTGCCGTCGGCATTGAAGCTGACCGTTACCGTGTAGTCCTCGATCGCTACGGGCATATCGCCTAATGTTTTTGAGAAAGTGAGCTTGACATTCTCCGTACCGGTACCTTTATGTGAAAACTCGAAAATGTAAGTATCTCCGTTTTCGCGGCAGTCATCCAAAGCAAGCGACTCGGAATCGGAATTTTCAAGATCATATGTTTCGCCGCCGACATACGGAAGCAGAATAGTAATCTCTTTTTTATCGTCGCTCAGCTTATACTGAACATCCTTGTCCAGCGTCTTTTCCTCCGTCGGGAACATCGGAATATCATATCCCATTTTTGACTGATAGAGCATTACGCCGATCGATGCCGCAAATGCAATGATCAGAACAGCCGATATAATTGCCGCTGCCTTTGCTCCGGCGCGTGTTTTTCCGTCCTCAGCGCCGAAGTCCCAACCGTCTTCCCAAAGTGCGTCGATCTCGGAACGTTTTGCGGGGCGAATAAGATAAAGCGCCAACGCAATAAACAGCAGCGAGCCGACAACGCAGAACACGATATCCATGCCTGTTGTATTGCTTTCAAACACGGCTATAAAAGCCGAAATATCGGTCAGAGAGTGCATCAAAATAACACCCCAGATGCTCCGGGATCGAAGGAAAGCAGCGCCAGAAAACATTCCGATCGCAGTTGTGTAGATGACCTGGATCAGAGCCGCGAAAACGTCGCCGGTCACGATCACATTGACCGCATGAAGAAGCCCGAAAGCGGCACCGGAAACCAGCATACAGCAGAGGATCCTGTTCGGCTTATCCTTCCAGATGCGCATCAGGTTTGACACGGTAAAGCCGCGGCAAAACACCTCTTCGGACACTCCCGGGCCGATGCCATGGAATATAGCGGCGATAACGGCGGTCGTTCCGGCAACAAGCGGAGCGTCATAGACCTTTATCTGCAAAAGATTCCACAGCGGAACGATGAGTTCCGGCAGCGAAAGCAAAATGCCGAGCTTCAGAAATCCGCCTTTAAAACCGAAATTACACCTTCCTCGGAAAAAGATCGGCATTATCAGCATCAGCAATCCGGCGATAATAAGTCTTGCAATATCGTCATTTATCTGATACAGCAGCGAATCCTCACCTCCGATCGACCTGAACATGAGTTCGGTCAAAATGGAAATAGTATCGCGCAGTACAAAAAAGACCAGCGGAACAAACAGTGCGGTAAATAGCGCGTTATTTAGAAATCCATGCTTCGCGGGTTTTTCCATAAAAGCTACCTCCGATTGTGATAAGCGTAAATTATTTAACGTAAAACGTTAAATGCATGGTATCACGGAGCTTAAGATATGTCAAGCGCAATTTAATGTTTATCATTAAAAATTTTATGTTTTATATAGGCAAAGCATATAAAAAGCTCCCGCATCCTGTGATGCAGGAGCTTTGCGTCCTTAGTTTGATTTCGGTTCGGTTTTTTCTCCGGCAAGAGGCTTGCCGTTTACCGCGTTGCGTGCTACAACATACAGCACCGAGCACAGCGGAACGCTGATGAGCATTCCGACAACTCCCATTGCGTTGCCGCCTATCGTGACGGCAACGAGCACCCAAATGCCCGGCAGGCCGACGGATTTGCCGACAACCTTGGGGTAGATGAGGTTGCCCTCAAACTGCTGAAGGACAATGATAAACACAACAAACCACACGGCCTGTATCGGCTTTACGAGCAGTATCAAAAATGCGCCGATAGCTGTTCCTATAAACGCGCCGAACACTGGTATCAGTGCCGTGAAGCCGACGAGCACGGATATCGCCGGGGCATACGGCATGCGGAATATCGACATGCCGATAAAGCACAATACGCCGATGATGACAGCTTCTGTAAGCTGGCCGGTTATGAAGTTTGTAAACGTGCGGTTTATAAGGTCGAGCATATCGAGAAGCTTCTGCATCTTCTCGGGCTTCATGAGCTTTGCAAGCACCTTTTTCGACTGCCGCTTGAGCGTTTCCTTCTGAGCAAGGACATAGATGGAAAACGCAAGTGCCAGCACGATGTTTATGACCGCCGTTACGATCGACGTCGTCGCCGACAGGGTGGTGTTCAAAACAGCCGTGCCGCCGTCCTTGAGGATCTGAATAAACTTATCCGTATCAAAGCTGAATTGCGGCAGCTCCACTCCGTACTTATCCAAGCGCAGTGCCAGAGCTTCCCACCAGCTTTCCACCTCGGACACATACGAGGGCACCATGCTCACAAGCGAGGACACGGAATCGCTCAGCTCCGGCATGATAATGAATATGACAGCAAGGATAATGCCGATGACCAGCAGTATGCTCAGCAGAAGGCATATCGGGCGCTTCATTTTTTCGACCCATTTGCCCTTGCATTTGCTCAAAAGCTTCATCCACAGCCGCTCGATCGGCCGCATGATGACATTGACCACATACGCTATGCACAGGCCGATCACAAACGGCGAAATGAGCGAATACAGCTCGCCGATGTATTTAAACAGCAGCTTGTGATTATATATCGCCCATATGAGAAGCACCGTGAACGTTATGATGAGCAATATTCGTTTTACGGTTTTTTTACTGAGTTCCAATGCTAAGCCCCCTTCTCCAGCTCTTACTGCACGCTGAACAGGATATCGCCGTAGGTAGGATACGGCCAGAACTGCTTTGCCGTATTGACTTCAAGCTCGTCAACACTTGCTCTGAGCGCTTCCTGCGCAGGAAGCACCTTGTCGCGGAAAACGGATGCTCTTGTGTAGTTATCCGAATACTCGTCGGCAGACTCGGCAGCCGCCGAAAGAGCGCGAACATTTGTCACCGTTTCGCTCATAAGCGCACTTATTTTTGCCGCCTGCTCCTTTTCAAAGCCGTTATCGATGCCGAGCTGCGCCTTGGCGATGGCCGTATCGCTCAGCTGCTTTGAATAGGCGCTCGCCGCCGGGAGAATATCCTGCCAGACCATCTCCTGCATGGTCTGCGCCTCGATGCGGATCACCTTGCAGTAGTTATCAAGCTTCATCTTGTAGCGCGCGGCAAGCTCTATCTCGGAATACACTCTGTGGCGCGCGAAAAGATCGACGTTCTTTATATCGAGATAATACGGCACGCAGTCCACAGTCGTGCGGAAGTTTTTAAGTCCGCGCGCAGCCGCTTCCTTGAGCCACTCTTCGCCGTAGCCGTTGCCGTTGAATATTATGCGCTTGTGCTTTTTTATAACGCTGCGGATAAGCTCATGCAGGCTTGTTTCAAAATTATCGGCATTCTCCAAAATGTCGGCATATTTGCGCAGCGACTCGGCAACGGCGGTGTTCAGAACAACGTTTGCGCCGGATATGGAGGTTGACGAGCCGAGCATACGGAACTCAAATTTATTGCCTGTGAAAGCAAACGGAGATGTGCGGTTGCGGTCGGTCGCGTCGCGCGCAAACTTGGGCAGAACATGGACGCCGACCTTTATCTGCTCCTTTTCCTTGCCGCCGTAGGGCGTGTCGTTTTCTATCGCCTCAAGTATCTCCTCAAGCTCTTCGCCGAGGAACACCGAGATTATCGCCGGGGGCGCTTCGGCAGCGCCGAGGCGGTGGTCGTTTGCAGCGCTTGCAACGGATATGCGCAGCATATCCTGATAGTCGTCTACCGCCTGCAGGACCGCGCACAGCATCAGCAGAAACTGCGCATTTTCATACGGAGTCTCGCCCGGCTCGAGAAGGTTTAACCCCGTGTCGGTCGTCATAGACCAGTTATTGTGCTTGCCCGAGCCGTTAACGCCGGCAAAGGGCTTTTCATGCAGCAGACACACCATGTCGTACTTACGCGCAAGCTTCTGCATAAGCTCCATCGTTATCTGATTATGGTCGGCCGCGATATTGGTCGTCGTGTATATCGGTGCAAGCTCATGCTGAGCTGGAGCGACTTCATTATGCTCGGTTTTCGCAAGAACGCCGAGCTTCCACAGCTCCTCGTCAAGCTCCTCCATGAACGCGGCAACGCGAGGCTTTATCGTCCCGTAATAATGATCATCCAGCTCCTGACCCTTGGGTGGCTGCGCGCCGAAGAGCGTTCTTCCGGTGTACATTATATCCTTGCGCTTTTCATAAACGCTTTTGTCGATGAGGAAATACTCCTGCTCCGGGCCGACGGTGGTCTTGACCGCGGTCACATCATCGTTGCCGAAAAGCTTCAGCACACGCAGTCCCTGACGGTTGAGAGCCTCCATAGAGCGCAAAAGCGGCGTTTTCTTATCCAGTGCCTCGCCGCCGTAGGAGCAAAACGCTGTCGGTATGCAAAGGACGTTATCCTTGATAAACGCATACGAGGTCGGATCCCACGCGGTGTAGCCGCGCGCTTCAAACGTTGCGCGCAGTCCTCCCGTCGGGAAGCTTGACGCATCCGGCTCGCCCTGGATAAGCTCCTTGCCGGAAAACTCCATGATTATTCTGCCGTTATCACTGGGTGAAATAAAGCTGTCGTGCTTTTCGGCGGTGATGCCGGTCATCGGCTGGAACCAGTGCGTAAAGTGCGTTGCGCCTTTTTCTATCGCCCAATCCTTCATCGCGTTTGCAACTATCTCGGCCGTTTCGCCGTCAAGCCGCTCGCCGAGCTTTATTGAGCGTTGGACCTGCTTATACGCCTGTTTTGGCAGCCGCGCCTGCATGACGCAGTCGTTAAACACCATAGAGCCAAACAATTCAATTACATTTTTCATTAGCAGATCCGCCTTTCGTGCATTGGGGTATAACATTGCCCTAATAGAGGAATTATATTACCCTACGCTCATTTTTGTCAACGCTTATATGTAAAAGCGTTGACAAACATATCACAGACGTGTATACTAACTGTACTAATAAAACCCATACAGTTGTTCGATCTGCTGCTTGGATTTGTGAAAGAAAAGCTCATGAAAGACACGCTTAAAAACAATCTGCTGTGGATAGCTCTTTTGGCTGCCATATCGGCAATAACGATAAAGATCGTCACGTCCTGCTCAAAAGGCTTTTCGTGGGAACGTTTTGTATGCTTTTTAAAGGGTGCTGATCCTGTGTGGATAATGCTTGCCGTGCTGTGCGCATTTGGCTTTATCTACTTTGAGGGGCTTGGCCTGCAGTGCACCTGCCGATTCTTCGGGCATGGTTTTCCCGCCGGAAAGGGCATTATTTTTTCCGCCTCCGATATTTTCTTTTCCGCGATCACGCCGTCTGCGACCGGCGGCCAGCCGGCAGCGCTTATTTTCATGCTCAAGTACGGAACTCCGGCGGCAGTGTCCGCCATTGCGTTGCTTTTGAACCTCGTGATGTACACGGTCGCCATACTTATAATAAGTGCCGTGTGCTGCATCGCCCATCCCGGCATTCTTTTGCGCATGAATCTTGTACCTAAGCTTTTCATAGCCTTCGGCGTCATTGTTCAGACAGCGTTTATCGCGCTGTTTCTCATGTGCATTTTCAATGAAAAGCTCATCCTCAAGGTTTGCCGCTGGGGGCTGAGGCTGCTGTGCAAAATGCATATTTATAAGGATTATGACGCGCAGTATGAAAAACTGCTTGCAATGATAAAGCAGTATAAGGAATGCGGCGCACTGCTGAAAAAGGAAACCGGGCTGCTAATAAAGGTGTTCCTGTGCAATCTTGCGCAGCGTCTGTCAGTGATACTTGTTTCGGTCTGTGTGTTCCTCGCGGTCGGCGGCGAGGCAAATTGCGCGTTCAAGGCGTTTTCCGTGCAGGCGCTTGCCGTGCTCGGCTCGAATGCGGTTCCCATCCCCGGAGCGGTCGGTGTTGCGGATTTCATCCTGCTCAGCGGCTTTAAGCAGATCGTGCACGATCCTGTGAGCGTTGAGCTTTTAAGCCGCGGCATCAGCTTCTATGCAACGATAGTGTTCTGCGGTGTTCTTTTGCTCTGCGTACTTATAAAAAGAAAGCTTAAAAACGGTGATAAGATATGACTTCAAAGAAAATGGCCGTCGGCCTTACATGCTGCTACTTCAAGCATCTCGGCTGGCCGGCACGTCAGATAATGACTAACCCGATACTTACTGCAGTGATCGGCGCTTATATGGACACGAAGCTCTCGACCAGGCGCATCAGCGGCTTTATCCGCGCAAACGCGCTTGACATGAGCGACTATATAAAGCAGGATTACCGCTGCTTCAACGACTTTTTCACCCGGCAGGTCAAGGCCGGCGCGCGTCCGATAAACACCGACCGTGACACGCTCATCTCCCCCTGCGATGGATACATGTCGGCGTATAAAATAAGCAGCGACTCCGAGTTTGCGATAAAAAACAGCTATTACAACGTCGAGGATCTCGTAGGCGGTGCGGATATCGCAGACGATTACATAAACGGCACCTGCCTCGTACTGCGGCTCGGCGTTGAGAATTACCACCGCTATTGCTATATCGACGACGGCTTCAAAAGCCGCAACTGGCACATTCAGGGGCGCTATCATCCCGTGCAGCCGATAGTAGTGCGCAAAAGGCCCGTGTTTATGCAGAACACTCGTGAATACTGCATGCTGTACACCGAAAATTTCGGTACCGTTGTGCAGATTGAGGTCGGTGCATGCCTCGTCGGGAAGATTGAAAACTACCGTCAGGCAGGCGTTATTCATCGCGGCGAGGAAAAAGGTCTGTTCCGCTTCGGCGGCTCGACGATCGTCCTGCTGTTCAAGGAAGGCGTGCTCGATCTGCCGCAGGAAATTTTCGAGCAGACCCTGCGCGGCAAGGAAAAGCCCGTAAGATTCGGCAGCGCCATATGCAAAAAGGCGGATCATTAAAGAATCACAAAAAATACTATTGCATAGCAAAAAGCCTGTCCTCCCGGACGGGCTTTTTGATTTCTTAATTCATTTACCTCAAAGTGCGTAGATCCTGCGTTGGTGCAGAAGCTGTCTATCCTACAAAACTAAGAAACAGAATAAGCCGGAGGATATCGTGGAACTGGGCATACGCATAGCCGTCGGTACAGCCTGCCGGTGGTGCGTTTCCGTCGCGGCTTTGATCTGCGCGAGGTTGCGATAAGCGAGCATGAATCATTATTCGACGTTCCGGCCGAGTTTCGTCGGGAAACGACATACATATGATTGTATAATCGTCATGTCAGCACAAATTATGCACAATTATTTTCTTATATAACTGGCTATTTCGCTGTTTTTAAACTTTTTGTATGAATACCGTTGCAAGTGATGTAATAATTCTGTATAATATTTGTCGTATGTTGACACTATGATTTTTGCAAATGGAGCAAGGAGGAAAAAATGAGAACACGAATTATCAGTCTGGTAATGGTTCTGGCGCTCGTATTCACGCTGCTGCCCGTTTATGCCATTGCCGATGCCGTATCCGTCACAGGGAACGACGATACAACGGACAGTCAGAGTATAGATATTCAGGATATCGTCGGGAAAATACAAGCCCGGATCAAAGGCGGCGACCCCAACGGCGAGCTTGAGAATCTTCTGAAAGGGCTTAATATCGACACGATCGTCCAAATTCTCGAAAAGCTCGGCCCTGACAGCAATACCGCCAAGCAGCTCCTTGAAAAGCTCAAGGATATGGATATGAAAACGCTTTACGAGACCTTAAAGAAGCTTCTTGAAAACGGCAGCTTCAACAGCAAGGATATTATTGATATCCTCAAGTACTTGTTCGGTGATAGCAACGGCAATATCGACACCGATAAGATTATTGAGATCCTCAAGGGGCTCATCGGCGGCAACGGCGATATCGACACCGATAAGATTATTGAGATCCTCAAGGGACTCATCGGCGGCAACGGCGATATCGGCGGGATTCTCGGGCAGCTTGATGCATACACTCTTCTCAAGGCTATCGCCGGACTTATCGGCAGCAAGCTTGATGTTACCGGCCCCAAAGACGTTACCGTGAATGAAGGTGAGACCGCGACCTTCAACGTAAAGGTCAACGGCAATGCATCCGGCCTCAAGTACATGTGGATCGAGCCTTCCGTCGTCAAGGGTCTTGACCTCGGCGGCATCGACTTTTCCGGCAGCAAGCTTGAGATCGCAATGAAGCTCTTCCAGGCTCTGAGCAAGGTTTCCCTCAGCACCACTGACACTCTTGAGCTTAAGAACACCGCAGCCGCGGATAACGGCCGCACTTTCGCATGCGTGATCTATAACATCGCACTTAAGGACATCACCCTGTTCGTAACCGACGAGGCAAAGCTCACCGTTACCCCGGTCGTTCCCTGCCAGCACGTCAAGGTCATCGACACTCCGGCCATCGCAGCCACCTGCACCACTGACGGCCGCACCGAGGGCAGCCACTGCAGCGTGTGCAATGAAGTTCTCAGCGTATCCGAGGTCATCAAGGCCACCGGCCACGATTTCAGCGACCTCGACGGTATCCGCTGCAAAAACTGCGGCGAATACGTTCCTTTCCCCTTCACCGACGTTCCCAAGACCGCTTGGTGCCGCGCCGATGTTGAGTATGTATGGCAGCACGGCATCATGAAGGGCATTTCCGCCACCAAGTTCGGCCCGGACACCAAGATGACGCGTGCAATGTTCGTCACCGTCCTCTATCGCATGGAGGGCTCGCCTTCCGTTGAAGGCATGCAGATCCCTGCATTCACCGATATCGGCGCAAAGTGGTGCTACGATGCGATCATCTGGGCATATAACGCCGGAGTCACCCTCGGCAAGACCGCCACGACGTTCGCTCCCAACGACTCCATAACGCGCGCTGAGATCGTCACCATGGTCTATCGCTACTCCGGTTCCCCGACCGTCAGCGGCGTTCCCAACTTCACCGACGCGGCCAGCGTAGGCGCATGGGCGCGCGACGCGATCATCTGGGCAACCTCTGTTGGTGTTGTCAACGGCTACACCGATGGCAGCTTCGGCCCCAACAAGACCGCTCTCCGCTCCGAGATGGCAGCAATGCTCCATCGCTATATGGAGTTTGTCAAAGTCGTCTGATATCTAAAGTCAAAGCTCCTGCAAGATGATCTTGCAGGAGCTTTTTTATATGTGTAGTTATCTTTATCGCATCCCACAGGGCGATATAAGCCTTGACGAGCTGCGATCTGCCATGCTTTCAGACCTCTCGGAGAAAGAGCTTAGCAGCGCTGTCAAGGTCTACAGACACGCATACGGCGACACGATAAGCGAGGCCGAGGCGTTCGAGTAAATGTGCTGTGACGCGCTGGGCAGAATGAACATCTTCGAGGGCACGGACTTAAACAGCGAAAGCTACGGGAAAGCACAGGACACCGTGCGCAAATACGCCGCCGAGAGAACCGGCAGCAAGGGCAGAGCACCGCCGAAAAAGGGCGGGGAAATGTATTCACGCGAGGTTAACGGTAAAAAAATTGCGTGGATTGAAAACAATCCTCTGTCACTCAAGGATTTGACTAACTACAAGAAGGTCGCGGCTTATATTGCAAATCATATCGGCGAGGTGTATACGATACTCGAAAGTGGGAGCAAGGTTTATATCGGCGAGAATTTGCCCAGCGAGTATACCCAGTCGGAGTATACAAAACGGATATTAAAAAATGTTCCGCCAATTCTTAAAGCAAAAAATAAAGCCATTGGCAGGTTCGGCGAAATGATAGAGATCGCTACAAACCGCCGATGGGAGAAAGCAAAACACACAGCAAATAAGGACGCAAAGTACGGTGTTTATAGATACTCTACGGCTTTTGCATTCCCTGTCAATCAGAACGGCAAGGTCGTAAATGTAAAATCTTTCGATGCAGAGCTTATCATTCTCAATTCATCTGACGGGAAAAAATATCTTTACGATATCGTCAACATAAAAGAAAACACCGCTGACGAAGTTGATCTCTTGAAGAGAGACCAGATGAGGCAAAACGCCTCTGCTCGTCGCGGTGCTTCTGAGAACAGTATACGCAGTTCTTCCGAAAATGTCAACAAGAAATTTTCCCTTGAGCCTGTATCGGATTCAGCATACATGGAAGCTGTCGAACGCGGTGACATCGAGAAAGCACAACGAATGGTTGATGAGGCGGCTTTGAAGTGGGGCGCAATGAAAAATGGGTATGATGGCAGCTATTATTTTTACCATGGTACAAATTCTGATAACTTTAACGTTTTCAATAAGTCGTATATAGGCGCGGCGAACGACTCTGGCTTTTTCGGTAAAGGCTTCTATTTTGCGTACTCCAGAGGCGAGG
>ULUA01009988.1_pt1 | contig 12422 bp, 10 predicted proteins | sample 1958081 | NCBI WGS metagenome assembly ULUA01 (sample SAMEA4835748, study PRJEB28245) | human gut metagenome | biome: gut microbiome; material: fecal sample | place: Denmark | collected 2008
CTGTCATCTGTGCCCACGCTGAGGCGGAAGAAGGGTACAGAAGGAGTTCGCCTAGCCGGCGGCAACCCTACGTTAACAATGCAAGTATAATACTGCATGGAAAATGTTAATGAAATCTCGACCGTACCCCATCCCGTATCCGGCAGATCCCGGTATAGACTCCGGCCCCGCAGTAGGGCATCAGCAACAGGCTGTAAGAGAAGATATACCGCGAATTGGCTTCCCAGAAGGTGTGGAACAGAAAACCTCCCAGTACGGCAATGAGGCCGACGTAGATGTAGAGTCGGTCCGCGCCATGTCGATCCGCGCCATGCCGATCCGCACCAAGTCGATCCGCGCCATGCCAATCCGCGCCATGCTGATCCGCCATGTGGTCCGCAGTGCACCCTGCGGTATGCTCCGCCGTTTGGTCAGCCATGTGCCCGACAACTTTAGACTTCCGACGGTTCTTAAGACTGCCAATACAGAACACCAACACGCCCAGATACAGAACATTCTGCCATGCATTGCACCATTCGATATATCCCTCACTGAGAGAACCTTCATAGACTTCTTTAAAAAATGCACTCCGTCCTCCGTAGGTAGCCAGGGTAGCCTGTCGGCTGGCATAGGTGCCGTCCGCCCACTGGGATAAATGTTTGTGAAGATAGAAGTCCGCTGTGTAGCCGGGATGTTCCCGGAAATAGGTCAGGCTCTCGTCGATCGCCAGACGGCTGATCTCGTTGGCAATAGCAGTATCCATGCCGGCGGTATCGTAAGTATCGATATTGAAGCCGTTATACCAGCCGCAGCCGCGGGAAGCTTCCTGCATTCCCATGGCGAGATAGGACATGGCGGTGACTCCGGAGCTTAACGTGTTCCCCGCCTTTTTCTCATAACATTTCTGGACCAGCGGCAGAATCCCCACAGAAGTAACAGCAAGACATACCGCCATGATGAGCAGTCCCAGACGCATCTTACCGTTCCGCCCCGGACGCAATGCCTCGAACAACAGCACCAGCAACACTGCGATCACAGGGATCAGTGAATTCTTGCGCAGCATCACAGACAGTGTGAGGAACAGGATACTGCCGAAGCCTGTGAAAATTATCCGGTAGGAGCCGCCCGGGGAGATGTTGTCCCGATAGGAGCTACCCGGGGAGACGTTGTCCCGATAGGAGCCGCCCGGAGAGACGCTCCCCAGCAACCGCAACAGCAAATAGCATCCCACCGACAATGCAGCGAAGGAAGGAATCTCGCCGTAGACGAAGGAGCTGTACATGATCATGGGCAGGTTACAGCATACCAAGACGAGATAACAGCAGGAGATCTTCTTGTAATTCTCCGGCCACAGATATTGCAGCGACAGATATTGGAACCAGATCGCCCCACACAACAGACAGACATAGACCAGCTTGATAAAGTGCCAGGCCGGTACGGACAGGCCGGTGAGATTCCAGATCCGGAGCAACAGCTCCAAAAAAGCCATCAGCCCGATCTGCTGTGGATAATAAGACAGATAAGAAACGGTGGGGTGGATAATATCAGTATTTCCCAGGATCCACTCCGCAGCCGCATTGTATACAGACAGAGCATCCGCTGCGGGAACCGTGCGTCCGAAGAGGATCAGCAGGATACCAAGCCCAAATACAAAGGTCAAAGTAAAAACGAGCAGTCCGCGACGGAATTTCTCTCCTATTTTTTCATACAGATACAGACATCCGCAAAACAGTAATCCGAAGCCTGCCAGCTCCAACAGATTCCACAGGGGATTGTCCGGACGCAGCAGAACCTGCTGGGTCTCCATATTGTCGGCATAACAGGTCGTGAGAAAGCTGCCGGCGAACAGCAGCATGGAAAGCAACAGTGTCAGAAGCATGACAATGTTAAGCCCCAGGCGGTAAATGATATTACAACAAGATCTGTTCTGAGATCCACTCATGGAAACAATTCCTCCGTAACCACAACAAATTTCAATTATGCAAGCATATTGGCTCACTTGCGCTCATTGCATTATAAGCTCACGAATTCGTGCTATCGCACTTTACATCCTGCTTCGCAGGATATTCGTTCGCTAATGAGCCCAGAAAAACAAATGTCTGCTTCGCAGCCACTTGTTCTTCCTTGAGGCTCATTATATCATAGCTTTTGCCCGCCCCCAAGAAAAATACGCGGGAAAAAGCAAAAATAGTGGCTGTAATGGAACAAGCGTGGTACAATAAACTTTGTATAAGCACTTTTAACACGCAGAGATAAGAGGAATGGAAAATGGATAAAATTGCAGTACTGATCCCTTGCTACAATGAAGAGAAGACGATCGCCAAGGTGGTATCCGATGTGAAAAAGTTCCTGCCGGAGGCGGTGACTTATGTATATGACAATAATTCCACCGATCGTACCGTGGAACTGGCAACGGAAGCGGGAGCGATCATACGTCATGAATATGCCCAGGGAAAGGGAAACGTGATCCGCAGAATGTTTCGTGAGATCGATGCGGAATGCTATCTTATGATCGACGGAGACGACACGTATCCTTTGGATTGTGCCCGGGAGATGGTGGCAAAGGTTTTGGAGCATCAGGCGGATATGGTGGTGGGAGACCGCCTGTCGTCTACTTATTTTACGGAAAATAAGCGGCCGTTTCATAATTTCGGCAACAGTCTGATGCGTGCGGGGATCAACGGCCTGTTTCATTCCGATATCAAGGACATCATGACCGGTTATCGCGCGTTCAGTTATGAATTCGTGAAGACATTCCCGGTATTCTCCAAAGGATTTGAGATCGAGACGGAGATGACGATCCATGCGGTGAACTATAACATGCAGGTAGAGAATGTGGTGGTGGAATATCGTGACCGTCCCCAGGGCAGCGAGTCCAAGCTGAATACTTACAGTGACGGTTTCCGCGTGATCCGCAAGATGCTGCAGCTGTATAAAAACTATAAACCCATGCATTTCTTCGGCATGCTGGCATTTTTGCTGGCAGTGGTGTCGGTGATATTGTTTGTTCCGGTATTTTTGGAGTATCTGAATACGGGACTGGTGCCGAGATTCCCGACGCTGATCGCCTGCGGATTCATTCTGCTGGCGGGGATCCAGTCGTTTTTCTCCGGTATGATGCTGGAAGTTATGGCGGCCAAGGACCGGAAGGATTTCGAGTATCGTCTGAACCGTGTGCATGGGGAACATCAGGAACGTAAAGGATGATAATATGCAGGAGAAGAGAATACTTCCCAGACGCAGAGGCGGTGTGCTGCTTTGCGTTCTGGGATGTCTGTTTGTATTTTTCGTAAAAACAGAAAAAGATCTGGCGGCTGCGGGCAATATCCTGTGGACGGCCGGATATGTGGGAAGCACTCTGCTGTGGACCGTGCTTTTGGGATGCTTTCTGGGTGTGATCGGAACGTTTGTGGTCTATCGTGTGGCAGAGCGGCCGGCACCAGAGGGTGACTGCAGCGGTGGAAGGAACGGTGCCGGTAAAGACAATGCTGTGTTCGGCAGATCTGCCGCGTGGATACAGAGACGCTCCGGGGCACAGGTGTTTTTCGGAAGCCTGTTATTGCTTTGCCTTGCATGGCTTCCGGTATATCTGGCATATTACCCGGGAATCTGTGCCTATGATGCACCGGTACAGACCGGACAGATCGTGGAGCATTATTATTTTGATCATCATCCGATCGTGCACACACTGCTTTTACAGGGAATGCTGTGGCTGGGAACGCAGCTGTGCGGAAGTATGAATGCCGGAATGGCACTGTACACTGCGCTGCAGATGCTGCTGCTGGCGGGCAGCATGTCCTACGGTGTGCTGGTATTGCACAGACGCCAGGTGGCGGCAGGCTGGCAGCTCGTGATGCTACTGCTTGGAATGTTTTTCCCGTTCCACTGGTATATGAGTGTCAGCATGACAAAAGATACGGTATTCAGTGCTTTTTTATTGCTGCAGCTGATCAGTCTGACGGATCTGTTGCTGGAGGACCGCAGGGAATGGCGTCCCGGAGTCCGGGATCTGCTGTTTTTTATCGGAACAGTGGGAATGATACTGTTTCGCAATAACGGAAAATATGCTATGATTGTACTATTAGCATTTCTTTTTCTGGCAGTATGCTTTGGAAAAAGAGCGAGGAAGCTCTGGGGGAGACTGTTTACGGTAAGTGTGGCAGCTTTCTGTATAGGGCTTTTTGTGCTGTCCGCAGTGTTCTCCGCAACGCACGCGGAACAGGGAGACAGGAGAGAGATGCTGAGTATGCCGATCCAGCAGATGGCCCGCTGCATGATCTACCACGGAGGAGTGGGAGTACTCCCTGAGGATGACGGTACCATGTCGGAGCAGGATCGGGCACTGGTGAATGATTTTATATTGGATGAGGCTTACAGGGATTATGATCCCGGCATCGCGGATCCGGTAAAGCGACATACCAACACGTATGTGGTGCGTTATCGCTCGGGAGATTTCCTGCGGACCTATTTTCATCTGCTGAAAGCTTATCCCGGAGATATGATCAATGCCGCACTGGCAGTGGATGCAGGATTTTTATCTCCCTTTGATGTCACCCATGCGGCGGTGAATGAAGTGCAGGGGAGAGAGGGCCTCGGATATATACAGACACGATGGGAAGAAGATAACCTGAACAACAGAGGGATCTACAAAGACAGCAAATGGCCGGGACTGTATGACCGCCTGGAGACATGGGCGGACGGGAACGGTTATCTGGAGCTTCCGGTACTGAAATATCTGTTCGTGCCGGGCAGTTATCTGTGGCTGTATCTGGCACTGGCGGCGATCCTTGTGATCGTGGACAGAAAGCGATACTGTCTGCCACTGGCGGTGATCGCCGGATATTATGGGACGATGCTGTTAGGCCCAACGGTGCAGATGAGATATGTCTATCCGGTGATGCTGGCACTGCCGTATCTGGTGGCGCTGATGTGCGGAACCGGCCGGAAGACGGAAAATGAAAAAACAGAGACAGAGATAAAACAGAGACAGAACAGAGACAAAACAAAGACAGAGATAGGATAGCAGAATGGACAAGCTGATCATAGGAGCAGGGCTGTATGGATTGTATGCGGCGCTGTATTGTGCAAAAAAAGGGCAGCAGGTAGAGGTGCTGGAGATGGAAGAGGCTCCTTTTACCAGAGCCACATATATCAATCAGGCCCGGGTACACATGGGATATCACTACCCGAGGTCGCTGTCTACGGCCATGAAATCCGCCGGATATTTCAAACGTTTTACAGAGGACTATTCCTTCTGTCTTCATACCGCGTTTCAACAGATTTATGCTACTTCCGCTCATTTTTCCTGGACGGATGCGGCGGAATTTTTGAAGTTCTGCCGGGATGGCGGGATTCCCTGTAAGGCGCTTCCTGTGGAAGAATATTTCCAGCCGGGGCTGTGCGACGGAGCTTTTCTCACCGAGGAGTATACCTACGATGCCCATATCCTGCGGGATCATCTGATGGAGGAGATCGCGAAATATCCGGGAGTGAAGCTGCACTTCGGGCGGCAGATCACAGAGATCGTAAAACAATCAGACTGCTATGAGATCACCGCATTGCATGAGGACCATAGAGAGGTATACCGGGCACCGTTTGTGCTGAATGCCACTTACGCTTCCGTGAATCAGGTGCTGGAAAAGGTAAAGGGAGTCACGGCAGAACCCTTCGGACTGAAGTATGAATTATGTGAGATCATCCTGTGCAAAACAGGTGACAAGCTCAGGGACATCGGATTTACAGTAATGGATGGACCGTTTTTCTCCATTATGCCTTTCGGCAGGACGGGATATCATTCCCTGACTTCGGTGACTTTTACACCGCATAAGACAAGCTACGATGCTACACCGCAGTTCTCCTGCGTGGGGGCGGACGGCAATATCTGCAGAGGCGGCTGGCTGGGGAATTGCAACGACTGTCCCGGCAGACCGGAGAGTGCATGGGAGTATATGTCTACGCTGGCGAGAAAGTATCTGCGGGAAGAATATAGCTTCAGTTATGAGAAGTCACTGTTCTCCATGAAGCCGATCCTGAAGGCTTCGGAGATCGATGATTCGAGACCTACCGTGATCCGGGCATTATCCGAGAGCCCCACCTTCATCAGCGTCTTATCCGGCAAGATCAACACGGTATATGACCTGGATCCTTTTTTAGATTAGGATAACCATTCCGAGAGATTATAAATAATAGATATAGGGGAAACGTTATGGAGAGAACCGCAATCCTGAATAAAGAGAAAAATTTTGTATCCTGCGTGCTGTATCTGCACAACGATGGTGCGCACATCCGTGATTTCCTGAATACGGTCTGTGGCACCATGGAAGAACATTTCGAAAAATATGAGATCGTCTGTGTGAATGACTGCTGCATGGACAATACCATCGAGGAGATCCATCGATTTCTGGAAGAAAGCAGAGGAAATCATGTGGTGAGCATGATCAATTTAAGCTTTTATCAGGGAGTCGAGATGGCCATGAATGCCGGAAGAGACCTGGCAGTGGGAGATTTCCTGTTCGAATTCGACAGATGCCTGCCGGATTTTGAGCCGTCACTGATCATGGATGTTTATTACAGAGCGCTGGAAGGCTATGATGTGGTGGCAGCCGCTCCGGGGAGAGATGTGGCACTGACCTCGCGGCTGTTCTATGCAGTATATAATCTGGGAAGCCGTAATACCCATAAGCTGCGTCAGGAGAGATTCCGTATCATATCCCGCCGCGCAGTGAACCGTGTGAATCAGATGAATGCGTACATTCCTTACCGCAAGGCGATGTATATGAATTGCGGACTAAGGGCGGATACGCTGGTCTATGAGAATAAAAAGAAGGCAGGCAGTGCCAGGAACCGGGAGGAGCGCAGTACCCGCAGCAGTCTTGCACTGGATACGCTGATCATTTTCACCAATGTCCTGGAGAAGTTCTCTATGCTGGTGAGTGCGATCCTGTTCTCTGTGATGATGATCATGTTTGCCTGGATCGTGTATTCGATCTTCAGCACGGTACGTCCCGTGGAAGGTTGGATGAGTCTCATGACGCTGATATCGTTTGGATTTTTCATGATGTCCGTCATGCTGACGCTGATCTTCAAATATCTGTCCGTGATCCTGAATATGAGCTTTAAGAGACAGCACTATGTAATCGAAGGAGTGGAAAAACTGACAAAATGATGTTTACGATTATTTTTCCGGTATTAAATGAACGTCTGCGCTTAGAGAACGGTGTGACCCGCACGGTGGAATATCTGCAAAGCATTGCTTTTGAAGACTATGAGATCATTATCGTGGATAACGGTTCCGAGGATGAGACACCGCAGATCGCAGAAAAGCTGTGTAAAAAATATGATAAAGTAAGATATGAGAGGATCAATGTCCGCGGTGTGGGTGCGGCATTCCGCAGAGGTGTGGAAGTAAGCCACGGCGATGTGGTAGGCTATATGGACATCGACCTTTCCACCAATATCAGGCATCTGGGAGAGGCGATTCATCTCTTCGAGACGCAGCCCGAGATCCAGTATATCAACGGCAGCCGTTTTGCCAGAGAATCCGATACCAGGGGCAGAAAATGGTATCGCAGGATCACGTCGCAGGGACTGTTGATTCTGTTAAAGCTGTTCTTACGGATGAAATCCACGGATGCCATCTGCGGCTTCACGTTTGTCCGCAGAGAGACGGCACTCTCGCTGATCGAGGGCTGCAGCCGGGATAACGGGTGGTTCTACATGATCGAATTCCTGCTGCGTGCGGAGAAACGGGGCGTGAAGATCCTGGATTATCCGGTGGAGTGGCAGGAAGACTATAATACTACCGTTAAGGTATTCAAGACGATCTGTAATTATCTGGTACAGATCGCAAGGTTATTCAACGAGTTTTATATTAAGAAGCATATATAAGATGCCGGATAATCCCGGTGAAAGATTGAAAATAAGAGAAGAAATGTACATCGTGCGAGTTTAGAAACGATGTAAATGAAATGACAACAGGTAAGAGAGAAGGACAAAAAATGGCACATATTAAGAGAATCGATCTGACGAGGGATGTAAAAGCCCATGAAGATGCTTACAGAGAAGCTATCGAGAAGGTATGTCGTGAGACAGCTTTTTCCGGAGGCAAATATGCAGATGCATTTGACAAGGAATTTGCTGCTTACGTGGGCAGTAAATATGCCAGCGGTGTGAACAACGGTACTTCCGCATTGCATCTGGCGATGCTGGCGCTGGGCGTAGGCCCCGGAGATGAGGTCATTGTTCCTGCCAATACTTATATCGCGACAGCATGGGGCGTCAGCTATACGGGAGCCACGCCGGTGTTCGCAGATTGTACGCCGGATACCTGGGAGATTGATCCTTCCGTGCTGGAAGCGAAGATCACGGAGAGGACGAAGGGAATCATCGGTGTCCATCTCTATGGCCAGCCCTTTGATTATGCAGGCGTGCGCGAGATCGCAGACCGTCACGGACTGTTCGTGGTGGAAGATTGCGCACAGGCCCACGGGGCACAGTTTGAGGGGAAAAATGTGGGAACCCTGGGAGATCTGGCATGCTTCAGCTTCTATCCGGGCAAAAACCTCTATGCTTTCGGAGAAGGCGGAAGTGTCACCTGTGAGAAGGAAGAGTACTATAAGCATATCGACCGCCTGAAAAATCAGGGCTGCGATGTGCGTTATTATCATGATGAGATTGGATATAATTATCGACTGGAGGGACTGCAGGGTGCGGTATTGAGCGTCAGCCTGAAATATCTGCCGGAGTGGACGAAGAGACGTCAGGAGATCGGACACCGCTATATCCGGGAGATCACGAATCCTCTGATCACCATGCAGCATCATCCGGAGAACACCACACCGGTGTTCCATCTGTTCGTCATCACGGTACCGGATCACGATGATTTTGTGAAGTATATGGCAGACAATGATGTGGAATGCAACATGCATTATCCGGTGCCCTGCCATTTACAGAAGGCATATGCAAACCTTGGTTATAAGCCGGGAGACTGCCCGAATGCGGAATACCTGGCAGCACATTGTGTGACACTGCCGCTGTTCCCCGAGATGCGGGAGGATGAGATCCGGAGAGTCATCGAACTGTGCAATGCTTACAGACAGTAAGGAGATCACAATGCAGACCGTAACAGCAGAAAATAAAACATCGGAAGCAATTTCTGAGAACTACCGGGATACGCAGGCCGGGATCTATCTGCGCCTCATGACCCATGAGGACACGGACCGGATCGTGGCATGGCGTAACAGCGATGCCGTGCGCAAAAATTTTATCTATCAGGAGCTTTTTACCAGACAGTCCCATGAGCACTGGATCCGGACCCATGTGGAGACCGGAGATGTGGTGCAGATGATCATCTGCGATCTGGAAGGAGATACTCCCCTCGGATCTGTGTATATCCGGGATATTGACAGACATCACAATAAGGCGGAGTACGGAATCTTCATCGGAGAAGAGAGCGCCCGAGGCCGCGGGATCGGCACAGCGGCGGCGAAGCTGATGTTACGGTACTGTGTTGAGCAGGAAAAGCTGCACAGAGTCTACCTGCGGGCATTGTCGGAGAACCTGCAGGCCATCCGAAGCTATGAAAAGGCGGGCTTCGTCAGAGAAGGACTGTTAAGAGACGATGTGTGTATTGACGGCGTGTACCGGGATATTGTCTGGATGGCAGCCGTGAATCCGGCAGATTAAGAAGGAGCAAGCAACAAAAAATGGACAGAATAAAAAAAGTAAGTTTTGTGATCCCCTGCTACCGTTCGGAGCATACGCTGCCCCATGTAGTTACGGAGATCCGCGAAAAAATGCAGGAACTGACACAGTATACGTATGATATTTTTCTGGTGAATGATGCATCACCGGACAATACCATGGAAACAATCCGGGATCTGTGTGAAAAATACGATAATATCAAGGGCATCGGCTTCGCCAGGAATTTCGGACAGCATGCGGCATTGATGGCAGGACTACGGCATTCCGACGGAGATTATGTGGTGTGCCTGGATGATGACGGACAGACCCCCGCCGATGAAGTGGATAAGCTGCTAAATAAGCTGGAGGAAGGCTTTGATGCTGTCTATGCCAGTTATGAACACAAGCAGCACTCCGCATTCCGGAATCTGGGCAGCAAGGTCAATGAGCTGATGACGCGGATGATGTTAAACAAGCCTGCGAATCTGTATATTTCCAGCTATTTTGCGGTGAAGAGATTCGTGGTGGAGGATATGATCCGCTATGAGAATTCGTATCCTTATGTCATCGGACTGGTGCTCCGTGCCACGAAAAACATTACCAACGTGCCGGTGTGTCACAGAGAGCGGGAAGAGGGCAATTCCGGTTATACGCTCAAGAAGCTGCTGGGATTATGGTTCAACGGATTTACGGCATTTTCCGTGAAACCGCTGCGGATCGCCACTTCTCTCGGTGTGGGCTTCGCAGGACTGGGTTTTCTCTATGGAATCTATACGATCATCAAGAGACTGGTGAATCCCAATGTCCCTATGGGCTTCAGCGCATTGATGGCGGCACTGGTATTTTTCGGCGGCATGATCATGATCATGCTGGGACTGATCGGAGAATATGTGGGACGTATCTACATCAGCATGAATAATTCTCCCCAGTATGTGATCCGTGAGCGAATCGGACTCGGAACAGATGAGGACCCGTGAGTCTGAATAGGTAAATATAAAGTGAAAAACGAAATAAAAGATTTTGAACAGAAGGGTAAGACAAGACCATATGAAAAATACACGTTTTGTAAATTGGTGGAAACAGGACAAACGTTATATTACCTTACTTAAGGCGGTACTTATGGCACTGCTTCCGCTGGTATGCTGTCTGATCCGGACGGCGGCAGAGGGGAGAAGCATCGGCCAGGTCTATTTGCCTTCTTCGGAATGGAATGATGAATTATTCTATTTTAAACAAGTGGAAGGCATTGTGAATTACGGATTTCCCATGGGGTATTTCGGGTTTAACGAAAGCCATGCGCTGCAGCTGTCTTTCGCAGCCTGGAGTCCCGTGCTGGTATTCCCCTGGATCCTGTGGGGACTGGTGTTCGGCTGGAATCTGCTGTCACCGGTGATCTGCAACATTGTTCTGATGACGGTTACGATGTTCGTATTTGTCTGGCTGGTAAAGCCGACCTGGAAGCAGCTGGGGATCCTGACGGTTTTGTTTGGACTGTATTCGTTATTCGTAAGATACATGCTCTCCGGTATGCCGGAAGTCATCTGTTTCAGTATGCTGATCCTGTTCTATGGTCTGGCAATGAGCTATCTGCAGAAAGAGAGTAAAGGCAAGCTGATCGCTATGTTTGTGATCTCTGTGCTGCTTGTGCTGATGCGGCCGTATATGTTATTGTTCCTGGCGCTTGCCTGCTTTTTCTGGATCCGGGAGGATCGAAAATGGGGGAGCATCGGATCTGTGATCGTGGTGGCAGTGACGGGAATCCTGTATGTGCTGATCAAACATTACCTGGGTGCGGAATATTTTACACCGTTGTTTTATACCGACTGGATCACGACGTTCTTCACGGATGGGATCGGTGCCGGTTTCCGTAACTTTTTCGGGACGTTACATTGGAAAGGACTGGAATTTGTCAGACATTGTATCGCCGGGGCGCAAAGCGGTCTGGCTTCGGGAGCCTTTTTTGACGGCTATCTGATCCTGCTGGGAATCCTGGCAGTGAACAGTATCTGTGACCGGAACAGACTGCGCAGGGCTGTCCGTGCGGAGAAGATCGTCATGGAACCGGCAGACGAAGCTGTTCGTACGGCGGTTTTCGGAAAATACACATTGACGGAAGAACAGAAAAAGAAGTTAACGAACCAGCTGATCATAGAAGTGCATTTTGCACTGAGCCTGATCGCGATGTTATTCGCACATCTTTTGATGTATAAGATGACAGAGGGCAGCAAGCATTTTCTGACCTTTATCGCAGCGGGAATTTTTATTGTTAGCATGCTGGAGACAAAATATTATAAAAAAGCGGTGCTTTTGGGAGCGGCTTTTCTTTACCTGTACAGCTATAAAGCAGTGGAACCGTATGATTATCAGGTCCCCTATGTGACGCAAGGACGACAGGAACAGATTGCATACTGGAGTGAGGTTTTTGCAGAAAAAGTGTCTGTGGATACAGAACAGGTTCCGGATTATAAAAATGTGGTGATCTGGACGTTGGGAGATGTGACAGAGGAAGGAAATCAGAGCCTGAAATGGCAGCTGTTATACGGTACGCCCAAGGGATTTGGCATCAGCTGCTGTGAATTTCAATATGTTTCGGAACACCTGACGGAGCTTGAGAGCCGTTATGTTGCCACAGTAAGCGGCGGAATTATTGATGGAATGTGTCAGGCACAGGGGTATGAAGAACTCGGGCGCGATGCGGATATGGTACTGTATCAAAGATACTAGTGTGAAAGAAAGTAGAGGAAAGCCATAAACTGGCGCAC
>ULUA01057465.1_pt1 | contig 12388 bp, 3 predicted proteins | sample 1958081 | NCBI WGS metagenome assembly ULUA01 (sample SAMEA4835748, study PRJEB28245) | human gut metagenome | biome: gut microbiome; material: fecal sample | place: Denmark | collected 2008
GGAGGCCGCGCCGGAATGAAAGCCCGAAGCTATATTGCCATCGACTTGAAATCCTTCTACGCCTCCGTGGAGTGCATCCAGCGGGGGTTAGACCCCATGATCACCAATCTGGTGGTCGCCGACCCCAGCCGCACCGACAAAACCATCTGCCTTGCGGTCTCCCCTTCTCTGAAATCCTTCGGCATTCCCGGCAGGCCGCGGCTGTTTGAGGTCGTACAGAAAATCGGACAGGTCAACGCGCTGCGCCGGAATTCCGCCCCGGGACGCACTTTTACCGGCAAATCCCACGACTACACCGAACTGCGCGGTCACCCGGAGCTGGAGGTGGACTACATCGTCGCGCCCCCGCAGATGGCGTTTTATATGGAGACCAGCGCGGCCATTTACAATATTTATCTCAAATACGTCGCCCCGGAGGACATCCACCCCTACTCCATCGACGAGGTGTTCATCGACGCCACAAATTACCTGAATCTCTACCGCCTGACTCCGGAAAAGCTCGCCATGAAGATCATTCTGGACATTCTGGAAAATACCGGCATTACGGCCACCGCCGGAATCGGGACGAATCTGTATCTTGCCAAAGTAGCCATGGACATTGTGGCGAAGCACATTCCCGCAGACAAAAACGGCGTGCGCATCGCCCAGCTGGACGAGCTGCGCTACCGGCAGGAGCTGTGGTCTCACCGTCCCCTGACGGATTTCTGGCGGGTCGGCCCCGGCTACGCGAAAAAGCTGGAAAAGGTGGGGCTGCGCACCATGGGCGACGTTGCCCGGTGTTCCGTGGGCAAGCCTACGGAATTTTACAACGAAGACCTGCTGTATAAGCTGTTCGGCGTCAACGCCCAGCTGCTGATCGACCACGCCTGGGGGTGGGAACCATGCACCATCGCGGACATCAAGGCATACAAGCCGGAGTCCAGCAGCATCAGCCCCGGTCAGGTGCTGCAATGCCCCTATACTGCGGAAAAGGCCCGGCTGGTCGTCAGGGAAATGGCGGATGATCTTTCCTTGGACTTAGTGGACAAAGGACTTGTCACCGACCAGATCGTCCTGACGGTGGGCTACGATATTGAAAATCTCACCGACCCGGGACGAAGCCGCGCCTATCAGGGCCCCGTCACCGTTGACCGCTACGGCCGCAGAATTCCCAAGCACGCCCACGGCACCGTGAATCTGGGCGGGCATACCGCTTCCTCCAAGGCCATCGTCAGTGCTGTCGCGGAACTTTACGACCGCATCGTGAACTCCGCTCTTCTGGTCAGGCGGCTGTATCTGTCCGCCAACCACATCGTCCCGGAGAACTCCCTGCCCCGCCATGAAAGCACTGAGCAACTGGACTTTTTCTCCGATTTCGCTTCTCAGGAGAAGCGCCGCGCCGAAGAAGCAGCCGCTCGTGAGCGGGAAAAGCGCCGCCAGCAGGCGGTGCTGGCCATCAAAAAGAAGTACGGAAAAAACGCCATTCTGAAAGGTATGGACTTGGAGGAAGGCGCAACCGCCAGAGACCGGAACGGTCAGATAGGAGGACACAAAGCATAATGGGCGAATATGACGATCTAATTTACCTGCCCCACCCCGTTTCCCGGAAGCATCCCCCCATGTCCGCCATGGACAGAGCCGCGCAGTTTTCCCCCTTCTCCGCCCTCACCGGCTACGAGGCCGTTCTTCAGGAGGCAGGCCGTCTGACGGATAGCCGGGCGGAATTGACGGAATACAGCCGGGACATTCTGGATCAAAAGCAGCAAATCCTTTTGGACGCCGCCCCGGCGCACCCGGAGATCACCGTGACCTGTTTCATCCCTGACCGCCGCAAGCAGGGCGGCGCATACGGGACGCTCAAGGGAAATCTGAAAAAAATCGACCTCAGCCGCCGCACAATGGTCATGCTGGACGGGACGGAGATTTCGCTGGACGACGTTGTGGATATCCAGTGCGACCTGTTTACCGGTCGGGTCTGATACTATTTCCTGATTAAAATCAAAGATTTTAATTGGAGTTCAGTATGATACGCAAAAAGGACGTATTGCAGCACTGCAACACGTCTTTTTTTGATCTATGGTTTACGTAACATCATCCGCCGGAATGGTGTCCCGGTAAATGCCCAGAAGCCGCACCGTCGGTTTGGAAATCGGGAGCAGCTCGTCATAGGCGGGAATCGCGCCGTGGACATTCTCGCACAGCCAGTCCATGTGAAGCAGGTCTTCCGCCCCAAGCGTCCGTATGCCATCGTTCTTGACTACGCCGCCCTGTGCGACGATCTTCCTGCGGAAGGGATCGATCGTTCCGTTTTTGATGCCGCTGCGCAGGTAGAGCGCCAGATTCTTGATGCCCTCCGGCAGATCGTCCGCCAGCTTTACGTCGATCACGCCGCTGCTCATCCCCCACCAGTCGTTCACTGCCTGCCCGTGGATGTCGTCCCATGTGCCGGACAGGATCGCCCGTATCACGTTTTCATAGAACTTTCCCCATATCCAGCAGGGTGAACCCAACGGGATAAATTCGCCGCTGCCGTCGATGTAATAGGTGCCGTACTCCGTGTGCAGCTTGTCCTCCGCCGGTGTATCCCGGTTGGAGATTACGCGGATTCCGTCCCGAATGAACTCCTGCGTCGGGTTGCCCGGCATGCACGACCATTTCAGTTCGATCTGCGCTCTGGGATTGGTGAGCTGCGCGCCGAGGGCAAAGGCGTTGATGGAAGCGGGGACGCCAAAAATCGGATAAGAACCCACGTAGCCGATTCTGTTGTTGTCCGCCATGGCCCCGGCGATCGCGCCGGTGATGAATTTTCCCTCGTAGATGCGGCTGTAGTAGGTGCGAACCGTGGAATAAGGCATATGAATGGAGCAGTTCAGGAACCGCACCTTGGGATAGCGGATGGAGACCTTCAGGCTGGGCGCGACCAGCTGGGGCGTCGTAGTGAAAATGACCTCCGCGCCGTCCGCGACGGCCTGTTCCAGAAGCGCTTCCGCCTGAGCGGCCGTGTCCGCGCCAAAATAGCTGCGCACCGTGACGGCGTTCCCCAGAGCGTCCTCCAGATGCTTTCTCCCCACGTCATGGGCGCACGTCCATGGGCTGGTCTCCACGGTACGCTGGTGAACGAAGGCAACATTGACATGTCCCGGCCGCCACAGTCTGCCGAACAGCGACTGCTTTGCGGCGGTTCCCGCCGCTTCCGTCCGCACCACCAGATCCGGCAGATCCATTGCCACCACGTTTTCCCACAATTCGCCGAGGGTTTTTTTCAGCTGTGCGCCGGACAGCGTTCCCAAGTCGGTAAAGGGATGCACCTGCAGCCACAAAAGCAGCGCTTCCTCCGCCCGGATATGCAGGCTCCGGCCTCCCAGCGCATCGAACGCCTCCCGGAAATACTGAAAATACGCCCGGAAACGGCGGCGCTCTTCCTCCGTCCACTCCCGGTCCTTCGGCAGATTGGTAAGCGCCAGCAGCTGGATGTAGCACCCCGGATGGGTGTAGAGGGCGTCATAAAGCCGCGTATATTTGAAAAAGTCCAGAAACTCATAATAAGCGCGAATTTCCGGGTTGTCGCTCATAGGCGGCACGATCCGGTAAACGACGCTGGGAATTCTGATCGCTCCGTAATATTTCAGCACGCTCAGGCGCTTATTTCCCTCCTGAACATAGAAATTTCCCAGATATTCATAGCAAATAATGGGGTCGCGGATGCCCTCGTCCCCCTGATGCGCCCGGCACAGCGTCATCCACTTCATTGCGAATTCCGACTCGCAGTCCAGCAGCGGAAAAAAGCCCGCCGAAAAAGCGGAAATTCGCCCCGCGCTTTTCACGCCAACGATGCGTTCAATGGGTATTTCCAGCGTGCCGACATTCTGCGCGCCCTCCGAAACACCGTCGCCCAATATTTGATCCAGCACCACCGGGAACGGGTTCTGCCCCTTCCCCTGCAGCACGGCACACTCCTTCTGTCCAAGCCTTACCGCTTTCAGGTATTCATCTTCGGCCTCTGCCACCGTCATTTTGATTCCTCCAAGATACTTATCTGATCGACAAAATCATACTTCTTTTCGGAAGGAAAAACAATGCGCAAAAAGATTAAAAAACAGCCGTTTTTTTCCCTTAATCGAAGCAAAACCTATAAAAACCTGCAAACGGCGGGATGCTGCCGCAGATGAGCCACCCACAGTCTGCTTACACATCTCAGCGAAAAACGCCAAAAAGGAACGAGCCGAAATACGACTCGCTCCTTTTTGTCTTTGTTTACCGGATCTCCACCTTGACCGATACCGTTCCGCTGGGCTTTGCTGTGGTGTTGCCCTCGCAGAAGAGGTTCAGCGTCACTGTGCCGGTTTTTGCTTTCGCGCCGGGAATCAGACAGAGCGCGAACTGACCGCCGCCAAGATCCAGCACCTCATATGTGCCTTTCAGTCTGGCGTCCTTCAGCTCCACACGTTCCGGCGTGTTCACCGTCTTGTCCGTGGTGGTAATGGTCAGACGCGCCATGTCGTTGGCGTCCTTGGCGTAAAGCGATACGGAAGCGACTGTAAATCTGGCCGTACCGCACTTCACGGAAAGCGCCGTATAGGCTTCCTTCTCCATGCCCTCGCACAGGATCTCCAGACGGTATTTGCCGGTCAGCGCCAGCCTTTTCCCGGGGACCTTCGACACATGAAGCGTCCCGTCCTGTGCCCAGGTCAGGATGAAGTCTTCCGTCACGTCCTGACTGTAGTTCCTGCCGTCCTGTGCCCATGTTACCTTGACCTGCTTCTTCAGAGAAGCTCCGTCGAGACAGTTCCTGTAGGTGGACGTCACCACGACCTCAGAGGCGTCACGGATCACGTCGATACCGCCCCTGGCTCTCGCGGTCATGGTCACGGCGGATTTCTTCTCCGCGGGAATTCTCACCATAAGTGTCGTGACTCTCTTGGGCGTGACCCACAGCTGCACCTTGTAGCTGCCGCCGTAAACCGTCTTCTCGTTCACTGACAGGGTGAGCAGGCCGTTTTCGTAAGCCGCGGTCAGGCCGTCGGAGGGTACGTTCTTATTGTCCGTCACCAGAAGCCCCACATCGCCCAGCGTATAACCTCTGATGCTGGTGGTCACCGTCACCTGTGTCTTCTCTTCCAGACGCTTGTTCAGGCTCAGTCTGGCCTTACTGAGTCTCAGGATCACGGGAGTCTCGGTCACTCTCACCTGCGCGGTAGCGAACAGCATTGTGCCGTTGGGAAGCTCGCCCGTCATGGTAATCAGGCAAACATTGCCGCTCTCCAGACTGCCGGTTCCGTTCCAGCGAATCAGCCCATCTTCACCTATGGTCAGATAATCATCAAAGGCCGCGTCCAAAGTGACTTTCCCCTGCTTCAGTGCCAGGGTATAGACCACATTTTCCAGCTCACCGGCGTAGTTCCGGTATTTGGGCTGAAGCGCAACGCCCTTTTCGGGGAAGGTCAGATCGATGCTGCCCGCAGCTTTCAGGCTCATGGTCACCTTCTGCCCTGCCGCCAGCGTTCTTACCGTCAGCTTTACCGCTCTGCTGGTGGGTGCCTGAACGGTCAGCGCATAGGACGCCTTGGAAGCGGAACCCTGTTTGACTGTTACGGTGAATTCGCCGTCTTCGTTCACAGGGGACACTTCCAGCGCTTCGCTGGGATTCGTGACCGTTACTTTGGCCAAGTCCAAGTCCGCCGGGGTGGCTGTCACCTTCAGGGTCATGCTGTCCCCAAGCTCCGCGTTCAGGCTCACGGAGGTCTTGCTGAGTCTCAGGGTCGGCGTTCTCTTGTTCACCCTCAGGGGCAGATCAAGAACGGAATCGGTACCGTAGAAGCTTACCCGCACTGCCTGTTTGCCCGTGGGAATTTCTCCGATGGGTACCAGAGCAATTTCTCCGGTATACAGATTCAATTCGGTATCTTCAAAGCCCGCAGGCAGGGTCACGCTCTTTACATTCAGTTCTTCCAGACTCTGCTTTCCGGCAGTCAGCTTCAATGTCACGCCCAGGCTGTCCGTCTCCGACAGGGTGACGGAGGAAGCGGACAATTTCAGCCTCGGAGCCTTATAGCTCAGCTTGACACTGGCCTTTACGTTCACGGGAATCGCCCACTCAGTGGTGTACACCAGCAGATTCAGGCTGGCGCTGCCGGACTTGGGCGCGTTGCTCAGGGTCAGCTTTGTTCCATCCATTGTCAGCCATTCGGGTGTGGTGCCCTCGACCTTCGTCACCGTGCCGCCGGTGATGGTCAGTGTCTGACTCTCCTCGGTGTAGAAGGGGTTGAAGGTAAGGTTTGCCGCCTTCAGCTTCGGCATCGTTTTCCTTACGCTGATGGTCACAGCGTCGTCGGTGTGGTACTCCACGCCGTTCACTAAGACCACGATCTTACTGCTGTAGCTGCTCTTGACGCCCTTGGCGTTGTCCAGCGCTTCCTGTGTAGGCACCAGCAGCAGCTGCCGGTCGTCCTTCACCCGCAGGTCAAAGAACTGCCGGGCATTCTCGTCTTCCAGATACGCGCCGGTGATCGCAGAACCATTGTCCGCCGGCATCGCAAAGAGCGCCACTTCGTCCTGCTCCAGCAGAAGAAGAATGTCAATTTTCGCGTAATCGGTGCTGTAAAGCTCCGTGGTCACCTTTTTGGTGCCCAGATCAACGCCCAGCACGTCCTCGCTGCCTGCCGTTCCTGTTACGTCCACACGGCAGCGGGCAGTGAGGGTTCCATCTCCGGTGTTCAGCGACGCCACAACATAGGCCGTTCCCGCGTTCAGAGGCGTTACGCAGCCGTCGCCGCTTACTTCGATCACGTTGACGCCGTCAGGGTTCTCCACGCTCCAGACGACCGCTTTTCTGGCGTATTCCGGGAAAGACTGGAGCTGTACCGGCTCCGCGCCCACACTCAGGGTGATGTACTCCCGATCAAGCGTCAGTTCCGGGCAGGGGCCGACGGAATTGAAGTGGATTGCAGCATTCAGAAGCGGCTCGTTATACTCCGCAATCTGAACCTGTTCCCACTGCCTCTGGCTTCCAACGTAATATACATCCTTCAGGTTGCTACAGTCTCTGAACGCGCCCCACTCAATTTTTGTTACGCTCTCCGGAATCACGATGCTGGTCAGCATACAGTCCCAAAAAGCAGATCTGCCAACATTCGTCACGCCATCCGGGATTGTATAAGCGGTGTTTTCCTTTCCTGCCGGGTAGGTAACCAGAACCGTGCGCTCCTTGTTGAACAGGACGCCATCCACAGAAGCGTAGGCTTCATTTCCTTCATCTACGGAAATGTCCCTCAAATTGTAGCAGAAGTCAAAGGCGTTGTCGCCAATGCTTGCCACGCTCCGCGGAATCGTCACACTGGTCAGGTAACCACAGTTGTAAACGGCACAGCTGGCAATGTTGGTCACACCCTCAGGAATTATATACGTAGTATTCTTTTTTCCTGCCGGGTAAGTGATCAGAGTCGTCTGGTCTTTGTTGAACAGAATGCCATCAGCAGAAGCATAAACCGTGTTCCCTTCATCTACAAAAATGTTTTCCAAGATGAAGCAGGCGCCAAAGGAAGTGCTGCTAATACTCGCTACACCCGCAGGAATCGTTACGCTAGTCAGACCGTTACAGGCCATAAAGGCGGCGAAGCCAATGTTCGTCACACTCTCCGGTATCACCACACTGGTCAGGTTTCTGCAAGCGGAAAAGGCGTTATTGCCGATGGACGTTACGCCTTCCGGCATCTCCACGATAGTCATGTTGATGCACTGGAAGAATGCATACCTGCCGACGCTCGTCACGCCCGGCTCCATGACTACAGACAGTATCTTCTCCCGGTAAGCATTCCAGGGAACATCAGCAAAATTGGGATAATCCGTCATTTCTCCGGTACCAGAGATGGTCAGAACGCCATCTTCCGTCAATATCCAGGTCAGATTCTCACCACAGATGCCGTAACCGGTAATCAGGTGAAGCTTTGCACCCAGAAGCGGTTCATTCCCATCGCCGATTTTTATTTTGTTCCACTGAGCCTGGTTTCCTGCATAATATACGTCCTTCAGGCCGCTGCAGTCATCAAATGCAAAGTCGCTGATGCTCGCCACGCTTCTCGGGATCGTCACGCTGGTCAGGCTGCTGCACCCGGAAAAAACCGGCCAAGGTCCGTTGTGCGGAACATCGCAATCATCGAAGTCAGGACTGCCAATGCTCGTTACGCCTTCCGGTATCACCACGCTGGTCAGATTCTTGCATTCAGCGAACGCACTTTCTCCAATGATCGTCACGCCATCCGGAACCCTATAGGCAGCGGCTTCCCTGCCAGCCGGATAAGCAAGCAGCGTTGTGTGATCCTTACTAAACAGGACTCCATCCGCAGAAGCGTAATCTGCATTACCTGCGTCTACAAAAATATTCTCAAGGCTGCTGCAACCGACGAAGACAGAGTCGTAAATATCCGTCACGCTTCCCGGAATCGTCACGCTGGTCAGACTGCTGCAGCCGTAGAAGGCATAATCTTCAATGATCCGAACGCCCTCCGGTATCGCCGCGCTGACCAGACTGCTGCATTCGGCAAAGGCGGAGATGCCGATGCGCGTCACACTCTGCGGGAGCGTCACACTGGTCAGGCTGCTGCACCCGAAAAAAGCAAAACCCTCGATTGCTGTCACGCCCTCCGGGATCACCATATCAACCAGGCTGCTGCAGTCATCAAATGCAGACCAGCCAATTTCCGTCATGCTCTGCGGAAGCGTCACACCGGTCAAGCCGCTGCAGGATGCGAAAGCAGAACTGCCAATTTTGGTCAGACCTTCCGGTAATGTCACACTGCCCGTAAACCCGCTGCAATAACCGAAAGCACGATAGCCGATGTCGGTCACGCCCTTTGGAATCGTCAGTTCTCCTGTAAAGCCGCACCCGACAAATGCGCTCTTGCCTACATGTGTAATGCCTTCCTCAAGCACCAGTTTCTTGGGAGAATAGGCATACCACGGAGCCGTCGTGTGCCAGGCATCATTCTCAGAAACAACATCATAATCCTGCATATCTCCGGTGCCGGAGATAGTCAAAGTGCCATCCGTGTCGATACCCCAGGTCAGATTTTCGCCGCAGCTGCCGAAAACGACATATCCAGCAGAATTAACATGAAGCTCTGCATTAAGAAGCGGCTCGTTGCTGCTATAGACTGCCATTTTCTCCCACTGAGCCTGAGTTCCCAGGTAATACACATCTTTCAGACTGCTGCAGCCGTTGAAGGCACCATAGGAAACGCTTGTCACACTCTCTGGGATCGTTATGCTGGTCAGACTGGCGCAGCCGTCAAAGGTAAAATCAGGAATGCACGTTACGCCCTCCGGGATCACCACACCGGTCAGGCTGCTGCAGTTTCGGAAGGCAAAGGGTTCGATTGCTGTCACACCTTCCGGTATCGTCACGCTGGTCAGGCCGGTACAGCCTGCGAAGGCACCGTACTTTATGCTCGTCAGGCTTGCCGGAATCACCACATTGGTCAGGTTCTGGCAGTCCCGAAAGGCTTCCCGTCCGAGACGTGTCACGCTCTTCGGAATTGTCAGACTGCCTGCGAAGCCACACCCCCGGAAAGCTTCGCAGCCTATGTACGAAATTCCCTCATTCAGCACCAGCTTCACAGGAGAAAGCGCATACCAGGGAGCCGTTGTACGCCAGTTTCCATCCTCAGAGACAGAAGTATAATCCCACATAGCACCAGTGCCGGAGATGGTCAACGTTCCCTCGGCATCAACGCTCCAGGTCAGATTCTCGCCGCACTTGCCGCTGGTTGCTCCAATCTCCACAAAGGTAAAGCCATTTTCCTTTGCGTAGCTCTCCGCCGCAGAGCCGGCGGCGCCCCGGATTACCAGATTCTGAAGCTTTGTACCGTATTGGAAGCCTACAGCTTCCTGACCGATGGTCGTGACGGAAGCCGGAATCGTTATTTCCGCCAAATAAGCGCAGCCGATACCGCTGGAGTCGATTTCCGTCAGCCCATCAGGCAGAACGATGGAAGTCAGATTCTGGCAATCGCCAAAAGCCTGAATGCCAATCTTCTTCGTTCCGGCAGGCACCGTATAGGAAGTGCTGGGTCGGGCGCTGGGATAAACGATCAATTCGGTGCCATCTTTACTGAAAAGCACATTGTCCTTTGCGCAGAGGTAAGGATTGCTGTCCACAACAGTGATCTGTTCCAGCCTATTGCAGAGGGAGAGGTTCATGCCCCAGTCGCACTGCGCGCCGATAGTGACGCTCACAATGTTTTGGCCATCGAAGAACAGAGCACTGCCTACCCTTGTCACGCTGTCCGGAATGGTAAGCTCCGTCCGGTTGCTGGTAATCGCCAGCAATTCCTTCTTGTCCTTGGTGTACAGCACGCCATCTTCCGCACAGAAAGCCGTGTTTGCTTCATCTACAGTAATGCTGTCCAAACGGCAACCGTCTATAGCACTTTCCCCGATACTCTTTACCCCGGCGGGAATATGCAGACTGCTCAGGCCGCTACATTGGAACAGCGCCATCTCGTCCAAAGTCTCCAGATTCTCAGGCAGGACGATCTGTTTCAGGCCAAAGTTGTTTGCCAGTGCGTGGCTGCCAAGTTCACGCAGGCTTGCGGGCAGAGAAATGGATTCCATTTTCTCCAGATAGGCAAGTGCAATGCTTCCGACGGAGGTAATGCCCTCATTCACGACCACTTTGCGAATCAAATAGGAACGCCATGGCGTATTGGCTCCGCCATAAATGCTGTTTGGCGTTTCCCCCATAACATATTCAAAGTCCGGAATAGCACCGGTGCCGGAGATGGTCAACGTTCCCTCGGCATCAACGCTCCAGGTCAAGTTGTCGCCGAAGGTGCCGGAACCGGTAGAACCGCTAGGATCAAAATGGATATCCGCACTGAGAAGCGAATCGTTGCCGTCGGAAATTTCGATTCCATTCCACTGGCTCTGACTTCCGGCGTAATATACATCTTTCAGGCCGTCGCAGCCAGAAAAGGCACTCGACCCAATTCTTGTTACGCTTCGCGGAATCACCACGCTGGTCAGGCTGTGGCATTCATTAAAAGTGAATTCGTCAATGTACGTCACGCCTTTTGGGATCGTTATGCTGGTCAGGCTGAGGCAGCTATTGAAAGCACCCATGCCGATTTCTGTCACGCTCTCCGGGATCGTCACGCTGGTCAGATTGCTGCAGTTCAGGAAAGCAACACCGCCGATAACTGTCACACCTTCCGGAATTGTCACGCCGGTCAAATTGTTGCAGCCGCCAAAGGAATAAACGGAAATCTCCGTCACGCCTTCAGGAATTTGATAAGTAGTGCCTTTCTTTCCAGTCGGGTAAGTGACCAGAGTCGTGATGTTCTTATTGAATAGAACGCCATTCACAGAAGTGTAGCCTGTATTCCCTTCCGCTACGAAAATGTTTTCCATATTTTCGCAAAAACTGAAGGCACTACTGTCAATGCTCGTCACGCTCCGGGGAATCGTTACGCTTGTCAGGCTGCTCCAGCCCATAAAGGCACCAACGCCGATGCTTTTCAAACCTTCGGGAAGGGTCAGACCGCCTGTAAAACCCCCGCACCTAAAAGCATAATGGCCAATGCTGGTCAGGCTTTCGGGAAGGGTCAGGCTACCCGTAATACTGCTGCAGCCTTCAAAAGCATAGTCACCTATATGCGAAATGCCCTCCTCAAGTATCAGCTTCACAGGAGAATAGGCATACCAGGGAGCTGTCGTATGAATCATACCATTTTCGACGATATCAGTGTAATCCCACATAGCGCCGGTGCCGGAAATGGTCAGAGTACCACCCTCGACATCGATGCTCCATGTCAGATTTTCGCCGCACTTGCCGGACGCGACTGCGCCGTCATCCCCCGGAAGAGCGTAAGTATCCACCAGAGTCTCCTCCGGAAGCGTCTCATCCGCGGACGTTTCTTCCGCAGGCGTTGTCTCCGGCTGGGTAGGCGCAGTTGTTTCCTCCGTCGCAGCGGTCGGCTCAGTGGTGGGAACCGTTGCTGGCTCGGACGGCTGAGTCGCGGAAACCTCTGTCGTCTCCTCCTGCGGCTGGGTCTCCTCCGCCGATGCCCTCGGCGGCAGATGGGAAACCAGAGTCAATAAAACCATCAGACAAGCAAGGATTCGTTTGAACATGGTGCAGTCCCTCTTTCTATGTTTCCGCCCCGGCGGAAACATGAATTTTTTATGAACTAATTATAGCACTGTCGTATCATATTTTCCACTGTTTTTTCAGAACTCTGGCTAAAATTTTTATACTTCTTTTTCAGCAGACTTCACAAATGCGCTTCCCTATCAATATCTGCCACAGAAAAAAACTCCCGCATACCTAACCGTATCAGGTATGCGGGAGTTTGCTATGCGATTAGATTCTTGCGACGCCGGACTTCCGGGCGGCTTCTGCCACGGCCTTGGCCAC
>ULUA01014052.1_pt1 | contig 12258 bp, 10 predicted proteins | sample 1958081 | NCBI WGS metagenome assembly ULUA01 (sample SAMEA4835748, study PRJEB28245) | human gut metagenome | biome: gut microbiome; material: fecal sample | place: Denmark | collected 2008
ATTTGACTTTTAAATACAGCTCGTTTACACTGTAGTTATCATTTATTTATATGCGGTTACACATTAATGTACTATAAAGAAAAGAGGGATACCTATGGATAATAATTTCAACAGCCAATCTGATAACAGTTCAGATTGGAAAGCTAATTCCAGACAGAAGAATAAAAGCAGGACTGGCAGCAAAAGCAAATTATCTGTATTGACAATTGTTCTGCTTGTTACTGCCATCGCTTCAATAATAGCCAATATTGTCCTGCTTGTTACCGACTCCAAGAGAACTGCTGATACTGTAGCAAGAATTGAGGACAAGGACATTGAAACTGCACGCAATACTGAGAAAGACGATATGCTTAACCTTATCCGAAGCAGATTTGAGAGCGGTTCATCTACACTCTCATTATTAAAAGAACTTTATCCTGACAACATAGTATATGTCAATAGAAGTGGTAATTATGTATTTGCCGATATTAACCCTAAGCTTGCCGCAAGCGAATATGATAAATCAGCCTTTGCCCGCAATGATAAGGGATTGATGACTTATTCAGGAACTAATGCCGAGACATATACAGGAATTGATTTATCAAAGCACAACTCTGATGTAGATTTTGCAAAGGTTAAAGCCGCAGGTGTGGATTTTGCTATGATTAGATGTGGCTACAGGGCTTATGGCTCAGGACTTCTTGTGGAAGATACTTCATTTAATACTTACACAACTAATGCTATCAAGAATAATATAGATGTCGGTGTATACTTCTATTCACAGGCTCTTAACAAAGAGGAAGCTATCGAAGAAGCCAACTATGTACTTACTCTTGTAAAGCCTTATAACATTACATACCCAATTGCTATTGACGTAGAAGCTATAGAAAATGACAGCTTCCGTCAGGAAAATCTTTCGGCTAGTGAATTAACTGACGTAATAATCGCATTTTGCGACACAATTAAAGCTGCTGGATATACTCCATTAATCTACAGTAATCTTTTGTATTTTATGGATAATGTTGAACTTGAAAGACTTGAAGGTTATGATAAATGGTTCGCCGGTTATCAGACTGCCTCTCCATATTATCCCTACAAATACGCTATGTGGCAGTATACTAGCACAGGTTCAATAAATGGAGTATCGGGCAATATAGACATCAATATTGCTATGAAAAAGCTGAAAAAATAATAATTAACAATAACGCGCAAGAATGACACTCGCAGCTATGCCTGCCGCTGTTGCAATTAATGCACCAGCAAGTGTCCAGCGCGTTTTTTTAATGCGTGCCGCCATATAATATACTGACATTGTGTAAAATACTGTTTCTGTACACCCCATAAGTATAGACGTTATAAGTCCTGTATATGAGTCTGTTCCGTACTGCTTGAATATATCAAGGCTAAGTCCGGTTGCAGCTGACGAACTGAACAGCCTTACTATAATAAGCGGCACTATGCTTGCCGGTATTCCAAGCTTTCCACACACACCGCTTAAAAGTTCAGCTATAAAATCAAGAAATCCAGAAGCTCTTAATACTCCAACCGCAACCATAAGCCCAATCAGTGTAGGTGCTATTGAAACCACTGTCCTCATTCCATCCTCTGCACCATTTACAAAGTTATCGTAATTATCACTCTTTTTGTACATTCCATATCCAACAATAATCAATATGACAAACGGCATTATATACGCTGAAATCTTAGTTATCATCGCTCCCTCCTTGTCATAACCCTGCAAAATATAACAGCCGCAAGCGTGCTTATAGTTGTTGCTATTATTGAGGGAAATAGTATTGCAGTCGGGTCAGGACTTTTGTACTGGCTTCTGTATGCTATTATATTTACTGGAATTAACTGAATTGAAGAAATGTTAATCACAAGAAATGTACACATATCACAGCTTGCTATATTCTTATTCTGATTAAGCACTGCCATCTCTTTCATAGCCTTTATTCCTGCCGGTGTAGCCGCCCAGCCAAGTCCAAGAAAATTAGATATCATATTGGTAACTATATAGCCAAATGCTTTGGAGCTGCTTGGAACCCCCGGAAACAGCCATTTTATAAGAGGCTCTATCATGTATCTGCACTTGTCTATAAGTCCTGATTTTTCTGCTATTTCCATAAGACCGCACCAGAATGACATAATACCGAACATAGTTATACATAATGTGACAGCTTCCTTGGCGGAAACAAATGCCCCCTGCGTGACACTTTCTATATTACCTGTGATAAGGGCGTATACTATTCCTATGATAATCATAAAGCCCCATAACCAATTAAGCATAGAACCACCCCACATATGTTTGGGATAATTCTATGCTTAATAATTGTGTATTATTCTAATTAGACTGAATAATTGTATGCTCTTTTTTGAATTTTAATATCATCTCTCTTGTAAGACTTATTCCATCATCTTCTAAGTCAAGGTCGTCTGCCTTAACCCACGTTCCAAGTGATAATTCATCTTCCTGCAATGTGATTTTATCATCACCATCAAGCTCACAAAAAAACCCTGAAAGCAGTGAACCGCTAAGTCCCCAAGGCTGGCTCTTGTAATATTTAAGGTTCTTGACCTTAAGTCCTACTTCTTCCATTACCTCACGCCTGACTGTCTGCTCTATTGTCTCTCCAGCCTCATTAAAGCCCGCGACTAAAGCATAATTCTTATATGTTCTTCCTGCATACTTTGTAAGCAGTACTCTGTCGTTATCTGTAACTGCCACGATAACCGCAGGACTTATCTTTGGGAATACCATATTGCCACATACCGGACACTTTACCATACGCTCTTTATTATCGTGTATTGTAGGTCTGCCACATCTTCCACAATAATGATTGTCCCTGTACCAGCCATATAGATGATATGCTGTTATCGCAGCAAATGCTGTAGCTTTTGGTTTAGCTTTCCTAAATGAATCTACCCCGACAAATGAAAATCCTTCCACTACTGATGTATACTCTTTATGCACTTTGGAATCTGCCATTTCACCAGCATATTGTCCTCTTAATAATTCGCCTTTTCTCTGTGCAAGAAAATATTTCGTATCATCTACAGATAAAAGGTATGTAAATGAATAATTATCAACAGAATCTTTTGATATGCCTGTCTTTATCCCCTGTATGAACTGCTTGTACAGTGGATAAGTTAATGTATCTTCTTTAATATACTTCGCAAGAAGTGATGAACCCTCAAAGAAGAAGATTACATCATTATCCTGCGGACTGCATTCTACATATTGGTTATCAAGTCTATTAGGAAATATATCCTGTATCATTGTTCTCTCCAGCCGTATTACTAATTGTTATATATGTCCGATTTATTCAAAAATGTATAATAGAACATTCCATTTTCTCTACACTGCAATCCTAGAAATAAACCATCTCTTCCACTGGTGGCTCTGCATTTTCAACCTTTTCTACATAAAGAACAGGTCCTTTCTTCTTGTATGCCATCTGGAATTCATTCTTGATTGTTGCTGTAACCATTATCCACTGTCTATTCTCTAAAGAAGCAATGTTATTATAAAAGCTTATATAGCCAATAAACTGTGTATCCTCAGCACAGCATGTCATAACCTTTCGTCCTGGTACAAAGTTCTTATCTTTGAAATATTTATTCTTTAATACCTGACCCTTAAATCTTACTTTCTTGCCAACATATACATCTGGTCTTTCTGATACATCCATATACCATATTCCATAATCAGCATCATCAACCTCGATAATATCCGCATTAACATCATAAGGAAGCTGTTCTGCAATTGACATCATCTCTCCCTTATCGTCCTCAAATACAATCTGAAGTGTGTTATTAAGTGCTCTCATACTTCTTCTGTAGCTTCCAAGATCCATACCTGACTTACATCTGTTAAATATAACCATATCTGTATACTTAACAGTCTCTGCAATTATTGATCTCATATTGTTCCACTGAAGATTGAATGCTGTAGCATCAATAAGTGTTATTGACTGGTATATCTCCCAGCCTCTTGGCTTAGCTGTTCCCATAAGAAGGGCTGGATCCCACATACCATTATACTCAACAATTACTATCCAAGGGTCATACTCTTTATCAAGTTCATTAAGCTTGGCTTCTGTTAATTCTTCTTTTTCAAGAACTACCATATCCACACCATTATCTTTTAAAAGCTTCTCGCTGTATTCTTCTTCGCCTTCCTCACATACGATAAGGAGCTTATTCTTTGCCTCTGCAAACTGTCCCATTGCTATAGTATCTGAGATAAATCTGGTCTTGCCACTATCTAACTGGCCATTTATTAAAAATATAGGAATCTGATACTCTTCCTGTGCCATTATATGTCCTCCATCTATTCTAACTATATATAACACTGGGGGCTTATGCCCCCAGTCTGTGATGTCTGCGGATTGTCCAGTACTTTAACTTCCGCAATTATACATTAAATAATTCTTTAAGAGCAGCTTCTTTTAATTCTGCTCCTATTACACATATTCTTCCTGTAAAATCAGGCTTACCTTCCCTGATTTCATATTCTTCTGGTACAAGGTCAAAGAACATCCACTTACCATCTGTGCAAGGAAGCATACCCTTAGCTCTTAAGATGTTACCATAATCATCTGTCTCAGAAAGCTTTCTTAATATCTCTGAAAGTTCTTCCTTGTCATACTTGTTAGGAGTTTCTACGCCCCAGCTTGTAAATACTTCATCGGCGTGGTGATGACCATGCTCGTGATGATGTCCGCAGCCACATTCATCATCGTGATGATGGTGATGTTCGTGTTCTTCATCGTGGTGGTCGTGTCCGCAGCCACACTCGCCATCGTGATGGTGATGTTCATGCTCTTCATCGTGGTGGTCGTGTCCGCAGCCACACTCGCCATCGTGATGATGGTGATGTTCGTGTTCCTCTGCAACCTTTGCTGCTGCCTCTGCAAGCATTTCAAGTTCAAGATTAGTAACATTTTCCATAGCATCAAGTATCTGCTTGCCATCAATATCATCCCAAGGAGTTGTTATAATATGAGCATCCTTATTAAGTGATCTGATAAGTTCAATATCTGTCTTTAACTTGGCTTCTGACACATTCTGTGTTCTACTAAGAATAATAGTTCCAGCGTGCTCAATCTGGTTGTTAAAGAACTCACCAAAGTTCTTCATATATACCTTTACCTTAGAAGCATCGGCTACTGTTGAAGCACTGTTTAAACGGATTTCATTCTCAATATGAAGATCCTTTACAGCCTTAATAACGTCTGAAAGCTTTCCAACACCTGATGGTTCGATAATAATTCTGTCTGGGTGGTACTTCTCAACAACTTCCTTTAAAGATGTTCCGAAATCACCAACTAAAGAACAGCATATGCAGCCTGAATTCATCTCTCTGATTTCAACGCCTGACTCCTTTAAGAAACCTCCATCAATACCTATCTCGCCAAATTCATTTTCTATAAGCACAACCTGCTCACCAGCAAGTCCTTCTTTTAAAAGCTTTGCAATAAGAGTAGTCTTACCTGCTCCCAAAAATCCTGATATAATATCTACTTTTGTCATATTATCCTCCATTCTGTCTATACATTTAACTAATAATTTACCTTACCTAATTTTAATTATACGCTTGTTGTCAATCCCCTCTTTCAAGTCTTAACTGTTCTGCGTATTCGCTTATCTTTCTGAGTCTGTGATTGACACCCGACTTGCCAACAGGCGGGTCTAACAATTCACCTATATCTTTAAGATTCATATCTTCGTGCTCAAGCCTTACCTCAGCAACCTGCCTTAAGCTGTCCTTAAGGCTTCCAAGACCAACTGTATCCCTTATATATATTATGTCCTTAGTCTGCTTTACCGCAGCGGCAACTGTCTTGTTAAGGTTCGCAGTTTCGCAGTTAACCTTACGGTTCACGTCATTGCGCATTTCTTTAAGAATCATAACATTGTAGAGATTCATCTGTGAAACATATGCTCCCATAAGATTAAGCACATCTGTTATATTACTGCCTTCCTTCATATATACTATATAATCATTCTTGCGGACTGTAATCTTAGCATCAAGCCCGAAGAATATAAGCATATCACACAGGCACTGTGCATCTTCTTCATAGTCGCATACTATTTCATAATGATAGAATTTATTAGGGTCGCTTATAGACCCTGCCGCTATAAATGCACCTCTGATAAATGCTTTCTTACAGCAGTCCTTCTGCACTATTCTTGTGTCAACAAATACAGGTTCAATATTATCAAATGTTTCATCAGCCCATTTAAGTGTCTGCAATATTTTAGCGACATATTCCTGATTTTCTATTCTGATTGTTGTGTCACGGCTGCTCTTTGAAACATATATTATATCGCCTGTATCAATATCAAATATCTGCTCTAATAATACTATAAACTTATATCTTGCAATCTCGTTCTCAGTAGACATCTCTATCTGCATTCTTTTGCCCGATGCTCTCCTGATACGTCCTGACATTCCCATTATCGCAGCAAATTCAGCTATCTGGCAGTGCCTTGCCATATCAATTCTGGTGCTTAATTCTTCTTTAACATCTGAAGAAAACGACATTACTTATCTCCCTTTCTCTTAGCATCTTTATCTATATCACGATGTTCAGCTTTACAGCCATATGGTGTACTTGCTATTCTTGCCGCCAGCTCATTGGCAAGTGTTACTGAACGGTGCTTTCCTCCTGTACAGCCAACCGCTATAACAAGGCTTGACTTGCCCTCTTTTACATAGTTAGGAAGAAGAAATTGTATAAGATCATCTACCTTATTAAGAAATTCTTTCGCCTCTGGTGCTTTCATTACAAATGACTGTATTGGTTTGTCATTGCCTGTAAGCGGCCTTAATTCTTCAACATAATACGGATTAGGCAGAAATCTTACATCAAATACAATATCTGCATCTACTGGTATTCCGTATTTAAAGCCAAATGACAGCACAGTTACAAATAAATTGTTATACTCCTTACGTTCAAGAATTATCTTCTGTAACTCCTGCTTTAATTCTCTTGTAAGAAGCGTACTTGTATCAACAATATAATCTGCCCTCTGCTTAAGGAACTTTAACTGTTTCCTCTCAAGCTCAATACCTCTGTCAACTCGTCCGTCCTTCGCAAGCGGATGTGTCCTTCTCGTTTCTTTATAACGCTTTACAAGCACTTCGTCACTAGATTCAAGGAATAATATTTTATAGTTATACTGGCGTTTTTTCATATAATCAAGTACGGACTCGAACTCTGCAAGAGAATGTCCGCTTCTTATATCAACGCCTAATGCTATATTATTATATCCGTTATCCTGTTCCTGACAGTCTGCCAGCTCCGCAAATTTAGGTATAAGCGATATAGGCATATTATCAACACAATAATATCCCTCATCTTCAAGCATATTTAATGCTGTTGATTTACCTGCACCTGACATTCCCGTTACAATAACTATCTTCATAAGTTCCTCCACGGCATTTAACTAAAATCTCCGAGCTTTATAACCTCCAGTTCAAGATCTACACCTGACTGCTGTTTAACTTTATCCTTAACCATATCAGTAAGCATACACACATCCTTTGCTGTTGCATTGCCTGTATTAACAACAAAACCAGAATGTTTCTCTGAAACCATTGCTCCGCCAACTGACACTCCTTTAAGTCCTGCATCTTCTATAAGCTTAGCTGCAAAGAAGCCTTGTGGACGTTTAAATGTACTTCCTGCACTAGGATATTCCAAAGGCTGCTTAGCTCTTCTCTTAACAGCAAGTTCCTTTATAAGTGCCTTGATTGTGTCAGTATCACCTTTCTGTAATCTGAACACAGCACTGACAACTATATAATCCATAGCCGCTATACAGCTTGTTCTATAACCTAACTCAAGTTCGTCCCTGCTAAGGCTTATAAGCCTGCCGCTTCGGTCGAGTACATCGGCACTAACTATTATGTCTTTAATCTCTCCACCATATGCACCTGCATTCATTCTAACTGCACCGCCTACGCTTCCCGGTATTCCCGTTGCGAATTCAAAGCCTGCAAGTCCCTTATCTGCCAGCTTGTTACCGAGTCTTGACAACATCATTCCTGACATAACCTTTACAGTAACATCATCAATATATTCTACCTCGTCAAATGTATCTGAAAGCTGTATTACAACTCCTCTTATTCCTTTATCTGATACTAAAAGGTTGCTTCCGTTACCTATAACGCAGCATTCTATGTCCGATTTATTCAAAAATCGAATTAATGATTGTAACTCCTCAATAGAAGATGGCTGTACATAATAATCTGCACAGCCTCCAATTCTAAATGTAGTATGAATATTCATAGGTTCACCAGTTCTTACCTGTGTGTCACCCACAATTAATTTAAGATTATCTAACAGCTCATTATTATCCATAAGCTTCTTACTCTCCAATCTTTTATATTAACCTAATGCCAGCTTGGCAGCTCCATACATACCTGCATCATTACCAAGTTCAGCCCTGACTATCTTAGTATTCTTGCACGCGTGAAATGCGTATTCTTTGTAATACTTAGCAACTCTTTCTATAAGATAATCACCTGCCGCTGATACTCCGCCGCCAATACATATAACCTCTGTATCAGTCATAGCAGAAGCACAGGCAATGCCTTTTCCTAAATATCTGCATACATAATCAACAATCTTTATGGCACACGAATCTCCTGATTTAGCTTCATCAAATACTGCCTTAGCAGATATATAAGGAAGTGCTCTAAGTGCCGATGGCTCATCGGTTGCATTTAACATTCTTGTCGCTGTTCTGACTATGCCTGTTGCTGATGCCACCTGCTCAAGGCAGCCCTTATTACCGCAGTTACAGTATTCTGTCTCCTCCTCTACTATAGGCAGATGTCCTATCTCTGCCGCAGCACCATTGTATCCGCATATTGGCTTACCGTCAATTATAACTCCGCCGCCAACACCTGTTCCTATTGTAACTAATACAACGCTTGAATATGCTTTCGCACTTCCCATCCAGTATTCACCAAGTGCCGCCATATTGGCATCATTGCCAACTTTAACTTCATAGCCTGTCATATCTTTAAAAGTCTGTGCAACGTTAAATACACCCCAGCCAAGATTAACACATTTGTTGACTGTTCCATCTTCTCTTACTGCACCTGGAACACCTATTCCAACACCTTTAATCTCATCACAGCTTCGTCCTGCCGCTTTCACAAGCTCTGGAATATGTTCTTTAATGTCTGATAAAATAAGACTTCCACCCTCATCTTTCCTTGTTGGTATCTCATCCTTGTATACAAGCGTGCCATCTGTTGTGAACACGCCGCATTTGCAAGTTGTTCCACCTATATCAATGCCAAGAACTATATCCTTAAATAAACTCATCTTCATCATCACCCCTCATAAGGTTCTCTTGTACTCTTCTATATAACTCCTTAGCCGCATTGTAACCCATCTTCTTCTGTCTGTGGTTTACAGCCGCAGCCTCAACTATTACTGCAAGATTACGTCCTGGTCTTATTGGAAGCGAATGACACACTACTTTATTGCCAAGATATTCTGTGTATTCTTCTTCGAGTCCAAGTCTGTCATACTCCTTGTCCTTATTCCAGTCCTCAAGCTTGATAACCATATCAATCTCCTGAGTTTCCTTAACACTCTCTACACCGAAAAGTGTCTTTACATCAATAATACCAATACCTCTTAACTCTATGAAATACTTAGTAACTCCGGGTGCTGAACCAACTAATGTTTCATCACTTACTTTTCTAATCTCGACAGCATCATCTGTTACAAGACGGTGGCCTCTCTTTATAAGCTCAAGTGCTGCTTCACTCTTACCTATACCACTCTCACCTGTAATAAGCACACCTTCGCCATATACATCAACTAATACACCGTGTATTACTATACAAGGTGCAAGCTGTACTTTAAGCCATCTTATAACTTCTGCTGAAAATGAAGATGTTGACTCAGCAGACTTTAATATTGGAATCTGATATTTCTTTGCAAGCTCTATAATCTCTGCCTCCGGCTCTAAATTCCTACAGAAGATAAGGCAGGGAATATTGCTTGATAACAACTGCATATATCTTTCATAACGCTCTGTTTCTGAAAGGCTCTTAAGATAAGCATATTCTACATTACCTATAATCTGTATTCTGTCATTATCGAACTGGTCATAAAATCCGGTGAGCTGTAACGCTGGCCTGTTAAATTCTGGAACGTGAATCCATATTCCCTTAACATCAATATCAGGTGTAAGATTAACAAGATTCATCTTCTCGATTACCTTGAATAAATTAACTCTTTCTTTTCCGTTCATATCTACTCCAATCCTGCGCAATTATGCCACATTTTATATTTCATTGCCTTACTTAAGACTATATATCTTCTGACTATCTATTATTAATAGTTTAACACAGTGCAATTAATATTGAAAGACATTAAAATAACACATCAATGAAAATATTTGTATATGTTCTGCGCTACATTTTCTGTAATTCCTTCTGCCTCCATAAGCTCACTTACATTGGCATTACGGATTTTGTCAATATCAAGAAAATGTTTCATCAACGCTTTTCTTCTTGCTGGTCCGATTCCTTCAATCTCATCAAGAACTGAGCTTACCTGCTTCTTGCTTCTTAATGACCTGTGGTATTCTATCGCAAATCTATGTGCCTCATCCTGAACCCTTGTTATAAGCTTAAAACCTTCACTATGCCTGTCTATTGGAATTTCTACATTATTATAGTAAAGTCCCCTTGTGTTATGGTTATCGTCCTTAACCATACCGCATACAGGAATATTAATATGAAGTTCATCAAGAACCTCCAGTGCAATGTTCACCTGTCCTCGTCCACCATCCATCATTATAAGGTCCGGGTACACAGCAAACCCCCTTGTCTCTTCCTCACCTGCACGCTCTCTCATTCCTCTTGTAAAACGTCTTGTAAGTACTTCTCTCATACTCTTATAATCATCAGGCCCTTTGACCGTCTTAATCTTGAACTTTCTATAATCATTTTTCTTAGGTCTTCCGTCCTCAAATACAACCATTGAACCAACTGACTCAACACCACTTGTATTAGATATATCATAAGCCTCTGCACGCCTTATCGAAACAAGCCCAAGCCAGTCTGCTATCTGCTTCATAGCACCTGTTGTCCTTTTCTCCTCAAGCTTAATCTTCTCTGCATCTTTAGTTAATACCATAAGTGCATTCTTATGGGCAAGTTCAACCATTTTCTCCTTATCGCCCTTCTTTGGCGTGATAATTGTAACTTTCCGCTTCTTCCTGCTTGAAAGCCAGTCGGCGATTGTACCAGCATCCTCAATCTCCTCCTGTGTCATTATCACATTGGGAATATATGGTGTTCCACCATAATACTGCTTCATAAATTCTGACAAAATGCCGCTTCTGCTGTCATTCGTTGCAACCTTCATATGGAAATGCTCACGTCCAAGAAGCTTGCCCTGTCTTATAAAGAATACCTGTACAACTGCATCTTCCGCGTCCATAGCGCACGCAATTACATCTCTGTCTGTTGCATCATCTGCTGTTATCTTCTGCTTCTGTGCGATCTGCTTAACGCTGATTAACAAATCCCTGTATCTAGCGGCTTCCTCATATTCCATACGCTCGGAACAATCCTGCATTTTATTCGTCAGCTCATTAATAATCTCAGAATAATTACCATTAAGGAAGCTTATTACTTTATCTATATTTTTTTTATATTCATCTTTGTTCACATAACCCTGACAAGGTGCATTGCACTGTCCGATATGGTAATTAAGGCATGGTCTGTCCTTGCCTATATCTTTAGGAAGTCTCCTGTTGCACGTTCTTACCTTGTAAAGCTTACAGAGCAGTTCAATTGTCTCCTTGACAGCACCTGCTGATGTGTACGGTCCAAAGAATTTGCCAGTTCCGTGCTTCATTGTTCTTGAGAATAACACTCTTGGAAATTCCTCTCCAATAGTAACCTTAATAAAAGGATAACTCTTGTCGTCCTTTAACATCGTGTTATATTTTGGTCTGTGTTCCTTTATAAGATTACATTCAAGCACCAGTGCTTCAAGCTCAGAATCTGTCACGATATACTCAAAATATGCAATATGTGAAACCATCTGGACAACTTTTGCCGAATGATTTTTATTACTCTGAAAATATTGTCTTACACGATTTTTTAATATCTTAGCCTTGCCGACATATATAATTGTGTCGTGTTTATCGTGCATAATATACACTCCCGGCTTATCTGGGAGCTTCTTTAATTCTTCTTCTAGATTAAACATATAAGCCTCTTTAATTCTA
>ULUA01004166.1_pt1 | contig 11963 bp, 7 predicted proteins | sample 1958081 | NCBI WGS metagenome assembly ULUA01 (sample SAMEA4835748, study PRJEB28245) | human gut metagenome | biome: gut microbiome; material: fecal sample | place: Denmark | collected 2008
GCGGCGTGCGGCTACGCCGGGGTCGTGCTGAATTTCTACGCGATAGACCGGCTGAGCATTTCGGACGCCTCGCTGCTGAACAAAATGTCGCCGTTTTTCGCGATCATCTTTTCGACATTCCTGCTGAAGGAGCGCGCTAATAAGGTACAGTGGGCGATAATCCTGACTGCGTTTATCGGCGCGCTTTTCGTTATCAAGCCGTCCTTCCAGAATGCGGAGCTGGGAGCCTCCATTGCGGGATTCTGCGGGGGAATGTGCGCGGGCGCGGCGTATACTTTCGTCCGCCGGGCAACGGGGAAGGGCGTCAAGAGTTACTATGTGGTGTTCTTTTTCTCGGCGTTTTCTACGCTTGTGGCGTTCCCGCTGATGCTGCTGGATTTCAAGGCCATGACCCTGGTGCAGACCCTAATGCTGGTAGGCTCGGGAGTCAGCGCGGCGATTGCGCAGTTCTGCATAACCACGGCGTATTCCTACGCTCCGGCGAAGGAGGTCTCGATCTACGATTATTCGCAGATAATCTTCGCGGCGCTAATCGGGTTCGTGGTGCTGGATCAGGTCCCGGACGTGCTCAGTTTCGTGGGATACGCGGTGATAATCGCAGCGGCTTTCGTGATGTTCAGATATAACAACCGGAAAACGAAGGAATGAAAAAGAGTGCTGCCGACAAATTATAATTTAGCGGCAAGCGTTCCACTCGTTGCAACCCCTAATAGGGAGTCAAGGGGGACGCGTCCCCCTTGCTAGTCGAGGGCAGCGCCCTCGTCGCCGTTAGGCGAAACACTCCGCACGAAGTGCGGCACTCTGCGCGCTGGCGCGCAGTTACTCCGTGCGGAAGCACGGCTAAACGCCAAAAAGCGCTAAAGGGGTGTGGGGGAAAACAAGAGTTTTCCCCCACAAGCGACATGTTGTCTTTGTTGAGCCTGACTTCCCAAACAGTCCGGTGGACTGTTTGGGAAGCATATTTCTAGCCGGAATATGCAAACATAAACAATTAAATGGCTGCCCTAAAAGGAGCAGCCATCTTTGTATTATCCGACCAGCATGAGCAGAGTTCCCGCGACAAGTATCGCAAGACCTGCAGCGGAGCGTTTCGTGAGCTTTTCGTGGAACACTATGTAGGAGAACAGTATCGACACGAGGATACTAAGCTTGTCTATCGGAACAACAACGCTTGCAGGACCGTCCTGAAGCGCCTTGTAGTAGCACAGCCAGGAGCCGCCGGTAGCGAGTCCCGAGAGGGCGATGAACAGCAGCTCGCGCTTGTCCAGCCCGCGGAGCTTATCCGCCTTGCCCGTCACAGGGACCATCAGCCATGCCATCACCAGGACAACCGCAGTGCGTATCGCAGTGCCGAGGTCGGAGCTTACGCCGTCGATACCTATTTTACCGAGTATCGAGGTCAGCGCGGCGAATACTGCCGAGAGAATCGCGTAGGGAAGCCACTTCGCGCTGTTTGAGCCGGGACTGTCGGTTTTCTTCTTTTCGATCATCAGCAGGGTTCCGGCAAGTATCATCACCATGCATATGCATTTCAGCGGGGAAATGCTCTCGTGCAGGAAGATGAAAGCGAGCGCCATCGTAAGCACCGTGCTGGATTTGTCCACCGGCACGACCTTGTTTACATCGCCTACCTGAAGCGCCCTGAAATAGCACAGCCAGGAACCGCCGGTCGCAAGTCCTGAAAGCACGAGGAACAGCCATGTTTTGCCGCTTATGTTCGTGATGCCGCTCCAGGAGCCGGTTATCATGGTCATGAGTATCGCCATGATAAGCACCGCGATGGTTCGCAGAGCGGTTGCCACAGTAGAATCAGTCTTGCGGATACCGCATTTTGCAAGAATTGAAGTTATTCCGGCAAAGAACGCCGACCCGGCCGCGAACACCAGCCACATAAAACGCACTTCCTTTGAGTGAAGAAAAATCAGACCCACCTGGAGGTTTGCTTATATTATTGTATCACGTATTGATGCGTCTGTCAATGAGATATGCAACATTTGTATGGCTGTTGAATCATAATTCACAACTGGGCTTTTCTAAAAAATAGCTGATAATTTATCTCAGGTCATTGACATGATGACTTTTGATGATGTATAATAAATATGTATATATATTGCATGTATAAGGGGTGGATTATGGAAAACAGAAAATGTATTGCTGTGCTTACTGAGAAACCAAGCCTGGACTATCAGTCCGGGATACTTAAAGGAATATACAGATCGGCATTCAGCCATGACGTCAACGTAGCGGTATTCTGCGTAACAAGCACACGCAGCGACGAAGCCTACCAGATCGGTGAAATGGTGATATTTTCACTCCTAGGGGATTACTCCAGTTTTTCGGGCGTGATATACCTTCCGGATACTATCGACTATTCCATGCGCGACACCCTGATCACCGAAAAACTGATTGCGGCTTCCAGAAAAATAAAAATCCCGGTCGTGACCATCGACGGCAATTATGATGAGTTCCCCTTCTTCCTCTCGGACGACTCTGAGCCGATACAGTTCCTGGTGGAGCACCTATCCGTCGGGCATGGCTGTAAGGATATCGCGTTCGTTACCGGAAGAAAGAACCACCCTCACGCTGAACACCGCCTGGAAGCGTTCAGCCGGGCAATGTCGAAAAATAACCTTGAAATACGCGAAAACCGCATATTTTATGGAGATTTCTGGCGCACCTGCGGCGAAGATATCGTAAGCTCCCTGCTGGCGGGGGAAAGCGGGCTTCCGGAAGCGATAATATGCGCGAACAGCTACATGGCGGACGGAATATACGAAGCGCTGTACAAGCGCGGGTTTCGCGCGCCTAGGGATATAAAGCTCGCGTGCTACGGCGAAAAGACCGAAACCTCGGAATACATCTCCGCAACGATAAGAGCCACCGATAGCCTCGGATTCTCAGCCTGCGAAGGTCTGTTCAGCATGATAAACGGCGGCAGCATTCCCCGCGTCAACCGTATTCCTACCGAGTTCCAGAAACGCCCCGCGATGACCTGCGGCTGCATGCACCCGGACGAATACAACCTGCTGGATTTCCGCATGAAGGATCCCAACGAGGTCAGCGATTTCTTCACCGAGTACAACACCATGAGCGAGAGCCTGATAAGGCGCCCGAACATCCGCGAGACCCTGTGGACCGCAAACTGGTATACACACCTGTTCGGGGACTTCACCAGATTCAGCGTGTGCATGTGCGACGATGTAGTGAAGCCCGAGCTGTCGCTTGACGAGAACGATGTCTGCGTAAGCTACACCGATGAAATGCTGATGGTGCTTGACCACAAACGCCTCCCCGACGGGACCTCAGACGCTTTCGTCGGAACGGACAGGCGGTTCCCGGTCAGCGAGGTGTACCCTCCGCTGTTCAGCGCCGACGGCGACCCCGCCGCGTATGTTTTCAGGCAGCTACATTTTATCGAAAGGTGCTACGGGTACGCCGTGCTCTCATACGGCAGTAAAATAATTTCACCGCAGGCAAGCTTTGATTTCTGGGTGAACGTCCTGGCAAACGCCGTTGAATCCCAACGCCGCCTGACTATAATGCGGTACCTTTATAAAAAGGTCAACCAGGACGCCGTTACGGACTCAATGACCGGACTTTTCAACAGAAACGGTTTCAACTCCATGCTTCCACAGATGATAACCGAGGCGCGGGAGGCGGGGAAGAACTTTCTGCTGATAATGTCCGACCTGAACGGACTGAAATACGTAAACGACAGCTTCGGTCACAGCGAGGGCGATAATCTGATAAATACCGCCGCCGGACTGCTTTCCTGCACCCGCATCAGCGGAGCTTCCTGCGAGAAGAATTTCCGTATCGGCGGCGACGAATTCGTGAAGGCTGCCTACGGTGATATCACTCAGCAGGGAATCGACGAATTCCGCCGTGAGATCGGCGAAAAGGTGAACATCACCAACAGCACCTCCTGCAAGCCCTACCCGATCTACATGCCGATAGGTACCTGCCTGCGCAGCCCCGGCGATATCCCGGACTGCGACAAAATGCTCTCCAGCGCTGACGAAGCGATGTATGCCGACAAGATACGCCTGAAATCAGTGACCGGCTTCGACCCCAAAAGAAAATGACCCGGGACCTTCCCGCGCTTCGGCGCAGGAGGGTCTTTGACATCCCGGGAGGTATTTGCAAAAAGTATCCCGCGGAGCTCCCGCCATGTCTTGACTATTCCTGCGAAAAGATGTATAATAAAAGGTACTCAATTTCAAAGAAAAGGATACTATATAATATGGAAAGAAACTATCCCAAGGCGACCATCACCGAAAAGGGCGAGAAGGCACTCCGCGGCGGACACCCGTGGGTCTATGCCGACGAGGTCACAGAGGTCTCCGGCGAATACGAAAACGGCGGCCTTGCCGACGTTTTCAGCCGAAAGGGGCGCTACCTCGGCACAGGTTACATAAACGACAACTCCAAGATACGCATACGCGTCATCTCACGCAACGCCAACGACAGATTCGACCGGGACTTCTACGCCCGCAGGATACGCTACGCGCTGGACTACCGCCGCACCGTCATGGGCGCGGAGGACTTCCGCTGCTGCCGTCTCATATTCGGCGAGGCTGACAGCTTCCCCGGATTCACCGTCGACAGATTCGGGGACGTCCTTGTTGCGCAGGTGCTGTCCCTCGGCACGGAGCGCGTAAAGGACGCGCTCTACGAGCTGCTTGTGCAGACCCTCGCGGATATGGGCGAGCATATCTCCGCAATATACGAGCGCAACGACGTTAAGATACGCGAGCTTGAGGGCATGGAGGAATACAAGGGCTTCTGGGCTGGCGCGGGGCTTCGCACCGACCTTTCCGGCGTGACCGAAATAACAGAAAACGGCATAAAATACACCGTGGACTACATCAACGGTCAGAAAACCGGATTCTTCCTCGATCAGAAGTACAATCGCCAGGCTATCCGCCGCATTGCGGAGGGACGTACCGTCCTCGACTGCTTCACGCATACCGGCTCGTTCGCGCTGAACTCCGCAGCAGCCGGAGCAAAGTCCGTGACCGCCGTGGATATCTCCGCGGACGCCATCGAGATGACCCGCCGCAACGCGGAGCAGAACGGCTTCACCAATGTGGAGTTCCGGCAGGCTGACGTGTTCGACCTGCTCACCGAGCTTTACCGCGCGGGAGGCCACCCCTATGACTTCATAATCCTCGACCCGCCTGCGTTCACAAAGAGCTCCAGCACCGTAAGGGCGGCGGAGCGCGGCTACAAGGAGATAAATCTCAAGGCTATGAGGCTGCTGCCAAGGGGCGGCTACCTTGCGACCTGCTCCTGCTCGCACTTCATGACTGAAACGCTGTTCCGGCATATGCTCCATGACGCAGCAGCCGACGCGGGAGTCTCGCTGCGGCAGATAGAGGCGCGCAGGCAGGCTCCGGATCACCCGATACTCTGGAACGTTCCCGAGACGGATTACCTCAAGTTCTATATTTTCCAGGTGGTGTAACATGCAGCTTACCGAAAAAGACCTGCTTCCGGGAACCGTCGTGCAGCATTTCAAGCGCGGAATGCTCCCGGAAAGCGAGCGCGCGGACAGCGCGATGTACCTTTACGAGATACTCGGAGTTGCCCGCCACACAGAGACCGGAGAAATGCTGGTGGTGTACCGTGCGCTCTACGGCGAGCACAGGATATGCGCCCGCCCGCTTGAGATGTTCCTTTCCGAGACCGACCGTGAGAAATACCCCGAGGCAAGACAGAAATACCGGTTTGAGCCGGTGAAATAGCGAAATTCCAGAAAGAAGCGACCAATGAGATCAGCAAAATACGTTGATATGTGCAGCGGCCCCGTGCTGCGCAAGATGATAGTTTTTACACTTCCGATAATGTTTTCGGGGCTTTTCCAACTGCTTTTCAATGCGACCGATATCATCGTCGTGGGAAGGTTTGCAGGCGATAACGCGCTTGCCGCGGTAGGTTCGAACACCGCGCTCATCAACCTCATGACCAACCTGTTTATCGGTATTTCCATCGGCGCGAACGTCGTGGCGGCGCGCTACTGCGGCGCGAAAAACTACTCTGAGCTTAACAGGACAGTCCACACGGCAATGCTGCTCAGCGTTATCAGCGGATTCCTGCTGATGGCTGCTGGACTGCTTTTCGCGGAGCAGATACTCGGGCTGATGTCCACGCCGGAGAGCATTCTCGGCATGGCTTCGGATTATCTGCGGCTCTACTTCTGCGGAATGCCGTTCATGATGATCTACAATTTCGGAAACGCGCTCCTCCGCGCCGCCGGGGACACCCGCCGCCCTCTGATATACCTCATCTGCGGCGGAGTAGTCAACGTGCTGCTCGACCTGCTGTTCGTCATCGCGCTGGATATGAGCGCCGCCGGAGTAGGTCTCGCTACCGCGATTTCCCAGGGTGTTTCGGCGGCGCTGATGGTTCGCTGCCTCATGCGCGAGAAGGACGAGAACGGTCTGAAGCTGCGGCTGAAAAACCTGCGTATCCACAAAGACAAGCTGCTGATGATACTTAAAATCGGGCTTCCCGCCGGATTCCAGGGAACGGTGTTCTCGCTCTCGAACGTGGTTATCCAGAGCTCCATAAACCTGTTCGGCGAGGCGGTCATTGCGGGTAACTCCGCGGCGGCAAGCATCGAGGGATTCGTCTACATGGCAATGAACTCCTGCTATCAGTCCACGCTGTCGTTCACCAGCGCGAACATTGGCGCAGGGAAATACGAGCGTATCAACAAGATACTCCGCTGCGGACTGCTGTGCGTGGTGGCGGTGTGGGCTATCCTGGGTCTCGGCGTTGCGATGACGTTCAGCCGGCCGCTGCTCAGTATCTACACCTCCGGCGACGAGGCAATAAACGCCGGCGTGCACCGTATGATGTACGTCTGCGGCACATACTTCCTGTGCGGCATTATGGACGTTATGGTTGGCTCCCTGCGCGGAATGGGCTATTCAGTTACGCCGATGATAGTTTCGCTGCTCGGCGCATGCGGACTCAGGCTTGTGTGGCTCGGGACGGTGTTCCAGATGGAGCAGTTCCATACGCCGGACACTGTGTACCTGTCCTATCCGGTTTCCTGGGTGATAACGGTCGCGGCGCATGTTATCTGCTTCTTCATATGCCGGAGAAGGCTCAAAAAAAAGGTCCAGCTCCGGAAAACGGAAAGCGTTCCGGAGGCGCGGTGAGTTGAATTCCGGCGGCGGTTACGGCAATTATTTAACAACGGGCAGGCAGTTTGTCTGCCCGTGTTTGTTTTGTTGCAAGCGTATGCTTCGGACTATAATTCTGTAATCTTTTGTTTTTCTGCACAAAAATAATTTAATGTATATTGCATTTTATATAGATTTATGCTATAATCAATATATCAAATGCCAAATGCGGGAAATCCCCGCGAGCCAACTCAGGGAGGGTATACTGCGCATGTTCTCAGACAAAAACAAACTCCGTACGCTCCTGCTGAGCGACGACCTCGACATACGCCACAAACTACAGAATATACTGATTACTATAAGCATGGCGGGCTGCGCCGCGTCAGTGGTGATCTCCTTCGCGACGCAGATGAGTCTCGCGGGGAACCTTGCCTCCTTGCTCGGGCTGCTTACGCTGTCCCTGGCGTTCTATCTCTCGGTTATTCGCAAAAAGAAAGAAGCTGCGTACTATCTCATTACTATTGCGGTAAATCTGGTGCTGTTCCCGCTGATGTACATGCTGAACGGGGGAGTCTACAGCGGAATGCCCCTCTGGCTCGCATTCGGGCTGGTGTTCCCGTGGTTCGCGATGGACGGCGCCAGGTGCTGCGTGATGTTCGCGCTTGACCTTATCGCCGCGCTCGGCTGCCTTGCAGTCCAGATGTTCTTCCCGGAACTTATCCTGCTCCCCGAGGGCGACCTCACAAAAATGGCCGTGCTTGACGTAGCTCAGGTGATGGTGACGGTCCCGGTGATGATCGGGCTTACCGTAAAGTACCAGAGCGTAGTTTTCAAGCGACAGCAGCGCAAAATGGAACAGCAGGAAAAAAAGCTGCTGGAAGCGATGCGCACCGCCGACCGTGCCAACGAAGCCAAAACATCCTTCCTCGCAAGCATGTCGCACGAGATACGCACGCCCATCAACGCGGTCCTGGGAATGGATGAGATGATACTACGGGAAAGCAGCGACGAGTCTATCCTGAGCTATGCGGCGAATATCCAGTCCGCCGGGCACTCTCTGCTATCGGTGATAAACGATATCCTCGACCTGTCGAAGATAGAATCAGGCAGGCTGGAGCTTCTAACCGCAGAATACAGTACGCAGCAGCTAATGAACGACTGTTACAGCATGATGATAATGCGGGCTGAGAAAAAAGACCTGCTGCTTGAGATAAAGAACGACCCTCAGCTTCCCGCGAAGCTCGCCGGTGATGAAGTGCGGCTGCGGCAGGTCATACTGAACCTGCTGACAAACGCCGTGAAGTACACCTCTGCGGGCGAGGTTACTATGCGCGTTGATTTCAAACATACCGCTGAAAACGAGATCATGCTGAAAATATCCGTCCGCGACACCGGAATGGGTATCTCGCAGGAGAATCAGCAGAACCTGTTCAAGGCGTTCCGCCGGCTGGACGAAATGACCAACCGCCACATCGAAGGCACCGGTCTTGGGCTCAATATAACAAAGCATCTCACTGAAATGATGGGAGGTACCATCGCGGTGCGCAGCACGCTGGGCTCCGGCTCGGAATTCACTGTGGAGATACCGCAGCGCGTGGTGTCATACGAACCGGTCGGGGTGTTCATCGAGAACCGCCGAGCCGCCAGCGGTCAGAAAGAGGAGTATCACGAGCGCTTCCGGGCGCCGGGAGCAAGGATTCTGGTAGTGGACGATGTGAAGCTCAATATAGATGTCATAAAGGGACTGCTCCGTCTGACGCAGATACGGACCGAATCCGCCTACAGCGGGCGCGAGTGCCTCGGGCTGGTTTCGCGTACGCACTACGACCTGATATTCATGGATCATCTTATGCCTGATATGGACGGCATTGAGACCCTGAAACAGCTCCGTGCACAGGATGGCTCTCCCAATGCCGGAACCCCGGTTATCGCGCTGACCGCCAACGTGATGGTCGGGGCGCGTGAGAAGTACGCCGCCTGCGGATTTACTGACTACCTCGCAAAGCCGGTGCAGAGCGACCGTCTGGAATCGGTGCTGCTTGAGTACCTTCCGCGGGAGCTGATCCTTCCGATAACTCCCGGCTCGGAAACGCATGAAGCCGCCTCCGGCGCAAGGGAGCTTCCGGAACTGAACGCTGCTGCGGGAATAAATTTCTGCTGCGGCGACGAAAAGCTGTTCCGCAGGATCATTGGAATGGCGGATATGACCTCGCGGGCGGAATCGCTGGAGAAGGCTCTGGATAACTCCGACTGGAAGGAGTACGCGCAGACCTGCACCGAGCTTTGCAGCGCTGCCGCGGCGGTGGGAGCTGAACGTCTGGCTCAGTCCGCACAGTACTCCGCGGATCTTCTTGCAGCCGGGAACATCGCGGAACTAAGGTCGCATGAGCGGCGGCTGATATCGAATTGCAGGAGCTTTGACGAAGCGGCGGCAGCTTACATACAAAAATATACCGAGAACGGAGAGAAATACTGATGAAAAAGAGAATAATGGTAGTCGACGACGACAAGATAACGCTTAAGATGTGTAAATTTATTCTGGAAAAGCAGGATCACGAGGTGGTGACTGCCGAGTCCGGAAAGCGATGCCTGGAGTTCCTGAGAGAACCCTCCAACCCTCGGATAGACTGCATTCTGCTTGATATCGAAATGCCGCTGCTCAACGGGTTCAACACGCTTTCAAGCATTCGCCAGTCGGAGAAGCTTAAGGATATCCCGGTGATGTTCCTGACCGCCTCCGCCACACAGGAAACTGTCCGCGAGGCGATACGGCTGGGCGTCACATCTTACCTCAGGAAGCCCTTCCTGCCGAAGGAGCTTACCGATAAGGTAGCCGCGCTGCTCGGCTCCGAAGCATGAAATACAACATCTACTTTGAGCTTGCGGCAGCGGCTCTGCTGGTGGTGCTGAACCTGTATGTATATCTGCAATATCCGTCGGATTCGCCAAGCAACCGGCATTTCAAGCGGCTCGCAGGAGTGCTGTTCCTTGCAGTGACCCTGGACGTCGTGACCGCGATAACCATAAGCTATGCCGACAGCGTTCCGATATGGCTCAACACCGCGCTCAATACTATCTATCTGATCTCCGACGTGTTCCTTGAATGTCAGTTCGTGATCTACTGCACCTGCGCCATCTACGGCACGGCGCGGCACCGCCATATTCCGGAGTTCACGCTCGGCGCGGCGGGGGCGATGGTCGTACTGCTCGCCATCAACATCTTCACCGGGTGGATATTCTCATTTGATGAGACGGGATACGTTCACGGTCCGCTTTACCTTTTGATACATGTGATCCCGATAGCTGCGATAATCATTACAAGTATAATGATGATCGTGAATTTCAGAAAATTCAGCAGTGCGCAGCGCATTTCGGTATCCGTGTATATTCTCGTACTGATCTCCGGACCGGTTGTGCAGCTTATTTTCCCGAACGTGCTGTTTACGCTGTTCACGGTATCCATCGGTCTGATGATGCTGATGTTTGCGATGGAGACCCCGGATCTCAAGGTGCTCAAGCGAACCATGAAGGAACTCCGCGACACCCGTGACGAGGCGGAGGAGGCCATGGCGGGGGCACAGAGCGCCAGCCAGGTCAAGACAGAATTCCTGAGCACTGTCTCTCATGAGATACGCACGCCTATCAACGCCGTGCTGGGCTTCAATGAAATGGTGCTGCGAGAGTCCCGGGACGAAGAGATCACGCGGTATTCTGAAAATATCCGCAGCGCCGGCAAGACTCTGCTTGCGATGATAAGCGACATGATGGATTTCACCGAGATGGAGACAGGCAGCTTCCGTATTGAGGAAACGAACTACTCTGCGGCTTCCATGCTTTCTGATATCGCCGCTTTCGCGGGATACCACGCAAACAAAAAAGATATCGAGCTGCGGCTTGATTTCTCCCCGGATATTCCCAGGACGCTCCATGGAGACAGCGTTCGCATAACCAGGATACTGAACGATCTGACCTCCAACGCGGTGAAGTACACAGAGCGCGGATGGGTGGAGATACAAGTCGGCTGGGAACCTGACGGCGACAGCGGCTGGCTGTGCGTTAAAGTCAAGGACACGGGCACCGGCATGCGCGGGGAGGACGTCGCGCGGATATCCTCGAGTTTCCTGCGAATGGACAAAAAGCGAAGTCAGAATATTCAGGGGATAGGTCTGGGACTTACCATTGTAACAAGGCTGCTTTCGATGATGGACAGCTTCCTGGAGGTGGAAAGCACCTACGGCAAGGGTACATGCATGAGCTTCCGGCTGAGGCAGGGCGTTTCGGATCCAAGCCCGGTAGGCGATGCGGCGGCGCTGACGCGTCCCGGAGAGCTTTCGCGCAGCAAGCCGGGATTCACGGCTCCGCAGGCGCGGATACTCATAGCCGACGACAACGAGATGAACCTCGACCTTTACCGCCGCAGCCTGCGCGAGACCCGGGTCACGATAGACGCCGCGGTAAACGGCGTGGAAGCACTTGAGCTTATCGGCAGGAACCGCTACGACCTCATACTCCTAGACCATATGATGCCGGTAATGGACGGCATGGAGACCCTGCGGACGATACAAAAGCAGGAGCTGTGTCCGGGCGTTCCGATAATCGTTGTTACAGCGAACGCGGTTTCAGGAGAGCGCAATATGTACCTCAACGCCGGTTTCGACGATTACCTTGCAAAGCCGGTTTCAAGCCGGCAGCTCTGGGATACTGTTATGAAGTACCTTCCCGCCGAGTATGTCCGCATGGGAGACGGCGAGCCGGCGTCCGGGTTCGCTGCGGCTCCGAAAAAAGGCGTAATGGAGCAGCTCGGGGAGTTTCTGGACGTCTCGTCGGCGC